>Ga0272440_1001622_pt1 | contig 18245 bp, 11 predicted proteins | sample SSMMMBAug17_FD_192440 | JGI IMG/M metagenome (GOLD analysis project Ga0272440, IMG submission 192440) | Marine sediment archaeal communities from Little Sippewissett salt marsh, Falmouth, MA, United States - SSM-MMB-Aug17 | ecosystem: Environmental > Aquatic > Marine > Wetlands > Sediment ...
TGTATGGTATTCCCAAAAATGAACATGTGGGTCAAACGCCTGTTTTCACGCTGATCACTATGGATCCCGACTTTGCCACAGCAGAGCAAATAATTTCCATTGAAGTAAAAAATACCAATGATGCTCCATCATTTGTGTCCCAACCAGAAACAGTGGCAGTAGAAGATCAAACTTACACACACACACTGAAAGTAGATGATATGGATCCCGGTGCAGCCATTCAATTTCTCCAACCGCAATTGCCTCAATGGCTCCATTTGACTGACAATGATGATGGCACCGCAATGCTTTATGGCATTCCCCTTAATGAGCATGTGGGCAGTCAGCGCATTGTTATCACAGCAACCGATGGTATTGCTTTACCTATCACACAAACATTTGTTATTGAAATACAAAACACCAATGATCCGCCAGAGATTACTTCCAACCCCATAATAAAAGTAGATGAAGATAGCCGATATACCTACACAATCACAGGTGATGACCCAGATGGCGACCGAGTTGAATTTACAGCAACATCACTACCCGCATGGCTGGCACTGACAGACAATGGGAACAACACGGCTATTCTTGAGGGAATCCCAACGAATGATAATATTGGCCAGACCGATCCATTCCACATCATAGTCAGTGATCCATTTCAAGTGATTGACACGCAAACCTTTCAAATCACAGTCACCAATACCAATGATATGCCAGTGTTTACATCGCAACCCATTACCATTGCCATTGAAGATATTTATTATTTTTACTTGATACAAGTCGAAGATATGGATCCAAATCCAGAAATTATAATCGAGGCGGAAAAATTGCCATCCTGGCTCACACTCATAAATAAAGGCAATGGAATGGCAAACTTGCAGGGATACCCCATGAATGAACATGTAAAAAGTCATGATGTTAAAATATGGGCATCTGATCAAATATCCCCCAAGATCGTTGTTCAGGAATTTTCCATTGATGTTCAAAACACCAATGACCCTCCAGAAATTATCAGCTCAATCAAAATTCAGGCAATCGAAGACCAATTATATAGTTGTCATATCCAGGCAACTGATATGGACCCAAATGATCACCTTCAATTTATATCAACAGGATTTCCCAACTGGTTATCCTTGACTGACAATGGGGATCGTACCGCAGTAATTCAAGGCACGCCAACAAACGATTTTGTGGGTGTGTCATCACGCATGGCAGTGACAGTCCACGACCTGGCGGGCGAATCAGATTATCGATCATTTACAATCCAAGTAGAAAATACGAACGATACGCCTGAAATTTCCATCATTCCATCTCAAAGGATTCAGGAATATGCCTCAACACAGGCCATTCCATTTACAGTGAAAGATATGGATGGTGATGCCTTGTTGGTCCAGGTTTTTTCATCCAATCATGGGGTTGTGACACCCGCTGACATCACGATTTGTGAACAATTTTGCTCAAAAGGTTTCATTCAATTATCTCCTACAGACGAAATTCAATCCATGTACCTGCAAATAGAACCTTCCAAAGATGGCATTGCAACATTAACTGTCCAGGCTTCTGATAATGATCTTTCAGCCAGCACATCTTTTTCAATGACTGTTGTCAATGTGAAAATTCCACCGCAAATCACACAACTTGATGATATTGCAATCAATGAAGATGCCACTGCCTATGCAATTGGTTTCAATGTTGGGGATGCTGATAGCGACAACCGAAATTATACGATTACTGTAACATCTGACAATCCCAGGATTGTCCCCATGCAAAAAGAAAACATTTCTATTGATTCAAGGGGCTTAATTTACACAATCAATACCGATGCAACAGTTGAACTCCCCCTTTATGTCACCCCGATAAACAATCTGTCCGGTTCATGCGGAATTACTCTGACTGTGATTGATGCCGATGGAGAATCTACTTTTACTACTTTTACGCTCACAGTGAAAGATCAAAAGGATGATCCACCCGAAATCTGTGCAATAGCGCCCTGTTCAATCCTGGAAGATACCGCATTAACCAGAGATTTCACCATCATGGATCCAGATGGCGGGTATTTTATTATAGCAGCCCATTCGTCCGATGAACAGATTGTTCCTGTCAAAAATATCCATTTTAGTCAAACCCAACTGGCCACTGTTGCATTTGAGCCCGAATCCCTCAGCATGACAGTCTATCCTGCACCAGATGCCACTGGAAATCTTGTTGTTACAATAACCGCAAGAGACTCAGAAAACCATCTGACATCCATGTCTTTTGATTTAACAGTGACACAGGTAAATGATTCACCTGTCATTGTTTCAAACTTTACTGCCATTACACTTACTGAAGATAGCAATGATTATAGATTACCGATCATCATTCTTGACCCTGATGGCGACCCCCTTTCCCTGCAAGCCATATCCGGCAATACAGAATTGATTGCGCATTCAGATATTCAATTCTTATCAGATAATCCAGTTCAAACGATACCTGGAGTTGCCCAAACAGTGCATTTCAATATTTCAACACAGCCAAACGCTTTTGGAACTGCTCCAATTTCTCTCATCATAACCGATCCATCCGGAGATAGTGATTCTACATCGCTGACCATCACTGTTACTCCGACAAACGATCCACCGCATATTGCTGAAATTGCGCCGCAATTCGTTTATGAAGACCACATGACTGCGCCCATCTCTATCAGTATCTCAGATGTAGAATCCGGACCGATCAAAGTTCTTGCTCAAAGCAGTAACGCCAATCAATTGCCTTCATCATGCATGACTTTTGCCGGAATATCTCATACCGAATATACAATCACAGTGACTGCCGAGGAACCAGAAATCCTCACATTGCAGATTCTGCCGCCATCAAATGTAAATGGAACCATAACGATCAGACTGACTGTTTTTGATTATCAAGGATTGACCGATTCCATTGAGTTTCCACTGACCATTCAGCCAATCAATGATATGCCATCATTTACCCTCAAGGAGACATTGCTGGAAGTTCAGGAGGATGATCCCTTGCAGATACACAATAACTGGGTGACTGATATTTCAACCGGTGCTCAGAATGAAATTGATCCCCTGTCATTTAACCTCCAGACAAACAACGAACAGTTATTTTCATTACTCCCACAAATTACAGTTTTTGGACAGGTTGGCAGACTCAGCTTTTCGCCTGCTCCCAATGCTTTTGGTACAGCCACAGTCAGTATGTCATTGAGTGATGGATATTCCAGCACAACCGAAAAATTGTTCACTATCACAATCCAGCCAGTCAATGATGCTCCAGACCTGACAACTTCCATAGACAAAATGCAAACACTGGAAAATAATACTTTTGATCCAATTCCCTTCTCTGTTTTTGACCTGGATGATCCCACATTATTTCTTTCAATCCTTGCGGACCATGATTTTTTCTCAGAAATCGCCATTTGTATTGGCAATGATTGCCAAATATGCGAAAAATCGGATTGTATGATTGAATATTCCAGGCAAATGTTACTATCCGCAGCCCTTAAGACTTTAGAACAATTAACCGACATTTCAAGTCAATTACCAGAAGATCTCAAACGTATTCATAACAATCTAAAAAATGCACTGCCAGAAACCATTTATCGCTTAAACCAGACAGTGGCAGATTTATCATTGCGTGTGACACCTCAAGCGTATCAATCTGGCAGTCAATCGATTACGCTGATCGTTCGTGATCCAAATGGCGCTATGCGCCAGAAATCAATCACCTTGTCTGTAAAACCGGTCAGCAATCCACCGCTGCTTTCAGTCATCAATGCCAGTGGATTGGAAGATGAAGCGATTGCCCTTTTTGTGTCTGTTGAATTGCAAGACAAAGATTCTGAAGAACTATTGGATATTATAATCACTGGTGTACCTGAAGGTGGCAGTTTAAACAAAGGGCGCAAAGATAATAATCAGTGGATTCTGGAAACATCTGACTTGAATTATCTTAACATCGCACCACCAAACAATTCTGCAGATGATATTCTTCTGACAGTAATGGCATCCGCAAAAGAAAAATCCCTGACACAAACCGCATCAATTCAAAAAGATATTTTCGTTGCAGTAGAACCAATAGCAGATGAACCGGAAATTGAGCTGGCATCTGCAAACATTTCTGGAGCAGCCAATCAGGAACTTCCCATTCAATTCACCAAGCTGTGCCTGACTGATACCGATGGCTCTGAGCAGTGGAGTAAAATTGTGATGATGGATTGTCCACCCGATATTCAATTCTCCAAAGGGGCGATGAGCGATGATAAATGGATCATTGATTTATCGAGTCAAAATGAATTTGACTTGTCTGGCTGGGAATTTGATGTGATTGCTTCGCAAAGTCAATCACTTGTGATGCGTGTGTTATCAAAGGAGAGTGAAAATGGGGACACTCTTGTTTGGCAGACACAGGTGAATATTGATATTCAAGAAAAAGATGCGGAAACAGAATCGGGGCAATCGGATGATGGTGGGGGGTGTTTTATTTCGAATTTGGGATCTGATATATGAAAAAGGGGACGCATCGGCTATTTCATGTTGTCGTTTGCATCTTAATTATACAAATAACAAATAGAGGTGCATACAAATAAGAGGTGCATATGCAATACGCACTACAAAGGCATTCCTGATGATATACTGGATCTCCTTTTCCGAGAGCGGTATCAATACGCATTCAACTGTTTGCTCAAAAAATTGAATCATTTATTTACTCCCTGAAACGACAGGGCTTTCAAAATTTTGTCCTTTGTCCCATTTATTTCAGTGCCAATGGTTTTGACCATGATACTGAAAAATGGTTGCATGAACATCATATTTATACTGCGGATATGACATCCTGGGAATTTAATGAATGATTCAAGCATGTTTTCGGAACCGAGTTCAGCCTGAAAAACAATAAAACAAGGAAATTATGATTAACAGTATCACACAATTTGTCAACTGCTGCCGGTCATCTGGAATGGCGATCGCCACTGCTGAAGTTTTGGATTGCATCAATCAACTCCAATACATTGACATGTTGGACGAAAACCAATTCAAAGCCGTCCTTCAAACCAATTTTGTCAAATCCTATCGACAAATTTCGCAATTTGAAAAATTGTATGATCTGTTTTTTCATCAACTCAAAATGAACCTGACACCAACAGATGTCCCAAAAAATGCATTGGAAAATAATTTACAGGATTTTTTAAAATCAACATCCACAGATGACTTGGATACAGCTATAGTCGACTTTTTATTTGATGATCCCAATGCATTTCTTCAAAAAATGCACCAAATCCAGACACTGTCTGAGGAACAGCAGCAAGCGCTTAAGTCCAATATGGGCGCACTCAACATGCGGTTGTCTGTGATGTTAACAATTAATCAGGTTCGCTCACGCATTACGAGTTTTCAGGGAGATCATCATTCAAAAAAAGACCTGGTTGAAATTGTTAACCACCTTGATGCGCGTCTGGACCAGGCCAATCAGTTATTGCGAGAAAATGCGACACTTGATGACGATCATGTTCAGATGGTACGATCCAAAGATAATTATCGCAAAAAAATTGGCAATATCCCATTTTCTGCCCTTACGCCTGAAGAAATTATCGAGATGCGCGATGTGATCAGCCTTCTGGTGCGTAAATTGAAAGATATTGTTGGACGTCGCTATGCTGCCATGCGAAAAGGAAAAATTGATATCAAAAAAACATTGCGTCGGGCAAATCAATTTCAAGGGGTGCCCATGCAGTTAATTTTTCGCAATCAACCGCCGCGCAAAAGTAAAATTGTGACGTTGTGTGATGTTTCCGGTTCGGTATGGTCTGCGGCGCGTTTTATGTTGAATGTGATTTATTCGCTTCAGGAATACTTTTCGCAAGTCAAGAGTTTTGTTTTTATTGGTGGATTGACTGATGTAACCCCTATTTTTGATCGTTATGATATCAATGAGGCGATTGAAACTGTCATGAATGCACCGGATATCAATTATGCGGATTATACCGATTATGGCACAACATTTCATCAGTTTTACAAGAACCACATGGATAGTCTGAATTTTAAAACAACAGTGATTATTGTTGGTGATGCCCGATCGAACTATCTCAATCCACAGGCACACATTTTAGAAGAAATCAGAAGTCATTGCTGTCGAATCATCTGGTTAAATCCAGAGCCGGAAAAATTTTGGAGAACCGGCGACAGTGAAATGCACACGTATCGTCAACATTGTCATGAGGTCAGGCCCTGTGAAAATTTGAACCAACTCATGTCATTTATTGAAAACTTGGTATTGTAATCATGAACGATGAAAAAAACAATAGCAAACCCAAATTATTATTTGTATCAGATGATCCCATTGAATCCAAGCCAACAGAATCAGTGAACACATCTGACATGGACGCATCTGACATAAGTTCATCTGACATAAACACGATCGATATCAAATTACCACAACCCGAATCGCCTGGTAACAGTCAGAAACCATTTATTATTCCAAAACCAACATCGGATCTTTATATGCCTGATGACGAGATTGCTGAAGATGCTGCCCGCGATGTGATACCATATGCTGCATATGATGCCATAAAATCTGCTCCTCCCACTGAGAAACCTAATGAAAAACCACCCCAAACAGAACCTTCGACAATACCTGAAAAAAATATGGCAGAGACACCAGTCAATCAACCCGAGCAAAAAGTTCATAAAAAAAGTTGGGTCATCAGGGTAATTCAATGGTTATTAATCTGGGGAATCATTATTTGTGTAACATTGATGATAGCATTGGCCGGTTTTTTATACATTTTAAAACAAAATATTCCTGATTTTTCATCATTAAAAGACTATCATCCGCCTGAAACAACTCAAGTGCTGGATTCTCGAAAAAACGTCATTGCAGAATTTTTTCACCAAAGACGCTTTGTTAAGCCTTTGCGATTAATCCCAAAACGTTTGATTCAGGCTTTTCTTTCGGCTGAGGATGCAAGATTTTATGATCATCAAGGGTATGACCTTCGAAGTATTATTCGGGCAGCAATTAAAAACCTGATTGCCGGAAAAATTGTGCAAGGCGGTAGCACAATTACTCAACAGACTGCTCGATCCTTTTTAATAGCCAGACACAAAACCTATATGCGAAAATTGCAGGAACTGATTTTGGCCTATCAGTTGGAGCAAACATTTTCAAAAGATCATATTTTATATTTATACCTCAACCAAATATACTTGGGTTATGGTGCTTATGGTGTGGAGGCAGCAGCCCAAAATTATTTTGGAAAATCAATCAATCAGCTCAGTATTGCAGAATGCGCAGCTTTGGCCGGTTTACCCCAAGCACCTGCTCGCTATGCACCTGATAAAAATTTTAAGGCATTTAAAGCCCGACAGAAATATGTTTTAAAACGCATGTATAACGATGGTTTTATTACTGATGTCCAGGCTCGCCAGGCCTATGATCAGCGATTGAACATTTTTCCCAGAAAAAATCGGTTTGCTGAAAATGCACCTTATTTTAGTGAACATGTCCGAATTGCTATGGAAAAACAATTGGGTTCGGAAGCTTTAAATTCCAATGGGCTCACCATTTATACCACCCTGGATATGCGAATGCAGCAAACTGCCCAAAAGGCATTGAAAAAAGGCCTGACAGCCATCGAAAAGCGACACAAGTATCCCAAATCGCAACCACCGCTTCAGGGCGCGTTGATTTGTATGGATATTCAAAATGGACATATTAAAGCGATGGTTGGTGGGCGTGATTTTTCAAAATCAAAATTTAATCGTGCGGTCCAAGCCATTCGTCAGCCAGGATCGGCATTTAAGCCAATTATTTACAGTACTGCGCTGGATTCCGGATTTACACCGGCCTCCATTATTGTTGATGCGCCTATTGTCATGGCAGATAATGTCAATGATTCTGTCTGGAAACCCAATAACTACGAAAAAACATTTTATGGCCCTACAACATTGCGGCGTGCACTGGCCTTATCCAGAAATCTGGTGACAATAAAATTACTACAAAAAGTGGGAATTGAAAATGTAATTACAAATGCCAGGCAATTGGGGATATCGTCCCCAATCCAAAAAGACTTGTCTATCGCGCTGGGATCATCGGGCGTTACCTTGATAGAGCTTGTGCGTGCATATGCTGTATTTGCCAGTGGCGGTGATTTGATCGAACCGGTTTGTGTCAAAAAAATTGAAAACAAACAAAAAGAAAAAATTGAAATGCCTGCCACCACAAAAAGAAAAAAAGTCATGGAAAAATCAACGGCATATTGCATGACCCATATGCTTCAGGCAGTTGTGAAACAAGGAACAGCACAACGTGTTAAATCTTTGAAACGTCCAATCGCCGGAAAAACCGGCTCCACCAATAATTTATACGATGCCTGGTTTATTGGTTATTCTCCACGCTATCTTACAGGTGTATGGGTTGGATTTGACCAACCACAATCCATTGGAGAAAAAGAAACCGGTGCAAGGGCAGCTATTCCAATCTGGCTATCCTTTATGAAAGATATTCTTGGTAGGGAGCCAGTTCGACAATTTGCCATTCCATCAGGCGTTGTATTTTCAAAAATCGATGCAGATACCGGAACCTTGCCAACATCATCCACAAAAAAAACAGTCTACGAGTGTTTTAAAGAAGGTACCGGTCCCAATCCACTTAATAATCAAAAAGGTGGGGAGCTATCGCGGGATAGTTTTTTTAAGGAACTTTTTTAATCGTTCACAAAAGTAATATTTTCTGATATCTTTAAAATTATGATATCAACTGAATTTTGGCAATCCAAAACTCAGCGTTCTTTAATTGATGTTCAGGCTTTTTGTGTGGATCAATTCAATTAAAATCTTGAGCATCTAGCAATAACAAATGGAGGAAAAGATGGATTTAGAGATGAATGTCCTTATCGTCGATGATTTTGAATTTGCCAGACGCATCCTGAAAAATGTGCTCAAAGAAGCCGGGATGAACAATGTCACAGAGACATCTTCAGGCAGTTCTGCATTGGCTGCATTACCCAAAAAAGACTATGGTCTGATTATTACAGATTATAATATGCCAGGCATGAATGGTATTGAGTTGATCAAGCAGGTACGTGAGAATGAAACATATAAACACATCCCAATCATCATGGTCACTTCTGATGGCAACAAGGGGGTTTTGCTGGAGGCGACTGAAGCCGGGGTTAATGGATTTTTAAACAAACCTTTTACAAAGGAAGAACTGGTAGAAAAGGTTGAAAAAGTACTTACCTAAGAAAAAGTATTCGTTTTTTCGATTATTGGTTCCCACGATTATCGTGGGAACAAAACCTTCACTAGTAGATTTTTGATTTGATTGGATTTGTCAATTAAATATGACAATTTCATTGACAAATCAGCAGAATCATTTTATCAAGGCAGTTATTATTCACTCAATGAGAAACCTGTTGGTTTTGCGTAGTTATAGCATCATCAATTTTAGGATGAACAATTTTTAAAGATATGCAAAGTCAACATCTTGAAAACTTTATAAGGGAGGAAATAATGCCAATTAACCGATTTAAATTTTTTATTATTTTTTGCTTATTCTGTTTTGTGGGATGTCAAATGTTTGCCCATAAAGTTACAGAAGAATCTTCATTCCAACCAGTAATTATTAAAGGGCCGTACACTCCGCGAACTGACCATGTCGTGTTTATTCTGGATGCGTCACTATCGATGGCCAAGGATAGGTTTGGTAATGATCATCTAAACCATGCAAAAGAAATTCTACAGCGCATCAACCTGACCATACCAAAAATGAAGCTAGATTCAGCATTGCGAACATTTGGATATGCAAAACGCCCTACAGACTTTCGATCTGACCTCATCTATGGGCCGGCGGCACATAACAAAATCGGTTTGAATCAGGCAATCAATGGCATTAAATTTTCAGGAGGAATGAGTGCTTTGCACCTGGCGATCCAAGGAGTCATTACAGATTATAAAGATGCGTCCGGCCACTTGTCAGTCATTGTAATTACAGATGGTGACGTTAATAACGAAAAAAGTTTGAGTGCCATATCTGATTTGAAAACCCACTTTGGCCAACGCGTTAGTTTTTATCCCATCGTTGTCAATGATAAAAATCGGTTGCTAATGGAAAAGTTTGTCAAACAAGCGGGTCAGGGATTTGTGGAAATTGCAGACAATGTTTATTCACCAGAAAATGTGGCAACGTATGTAAATAAAGTATTTCTTTCGCGGATACGTGTGTCTGATCAGGATGGTGATGGTATCGTAGATAATAAAGACATGTGTCCAGATACACCGGCTGGTGCTCGTGTAACAATTAATGGTTGTTGGATACTGGGCAAAATTCAGTTTGCCTCCAATTCATCGAGCCTTTCAGCAGAAATGTATCCATATTTGGATGAAGTCGTTGCTATTCTGAAAAATAATCCGGATCTTCGGATGGAAGTGCAAGGCCATACCGACAGCACTGGTTCGGCTGATCATAATTTTCATTTATCCAAAAATCGCGCAAAATCGGTGATGCAATATTTCATCCAAAAGGGCGTTGCTTCTGATCGACTTCGGTACACAGGTTATGGTGAAACCAAACCAATTTCCACCAATAAAACTGAAAAAGGTAAAGCCTTGAATCGACGCGTGGAATTATCACCGATTAAACATTAATCTAATTCTTTTCAATGGAAATATAGTGGACAATTCCGATAACCAACCATGTTTCGAATTGTCCACTACAATCAACAATTTTACTTATGACACAAACAATTATTTTATACTCTTCACGCTTCTGGGTCTTTTTCTTGATGATGATATTGTTCACCTCCTGCACAATGTCATCATATGAGCCACGGAACAAAAACAATTTATGTCAAATTTTTCGAGAACAAAAACAATGGTATAAAAGTGCCAGCGCCTCCAGAAAACGTTGGGGCGTACCCATTTCTGTAGCAATGTCAATAATCTATTATGAATCCAGTTTTAGATCCAAAGCACGCCCACCCAGGCGAACCTGTTTTTATTTATTTCCAGGGCCACGTTTAAGCTCTGCATTTGGATATGCACAGGCGATTGATTCCACATGGAAAAACTATCAAGTCTCTACCAAACGATATGGTGCCAGTCGTGATGATTTTCATGATGCCATTGACTTTGTCGGATGGTACTGTCATCAGAGCAAGGTTCAATGCGGTATTAGTAAAGAAGACGCCTTTCGTCAGTATCTGGCTTATCATGAAGGTCAAAAAGGGTACTTGAGACGATCTTATCGACGAAAGCAGTGGCTGGTCAAAAAAGCACGTCAGGTTCAGCAACGAGCGGTCATGTATGCACGCCAGCTCAACCAATGTGAAAATGAACTCAGACGCAGTCGTGCGTTTTGTATCTGGCCATTCTAGCGACAATTCCAAAAAGCATTAAGGTAATAAACAGATGATTCAAGGACATGGTGGCAATATTCACGAATGGGCAAAAAAACTCAATTGTTCAGTGAATCAAATTATTGATATGAGCAGTAATATTAATCCCTTAGGTTCACCCCCGCAATTACTTGACTATCTTAAGACCCATCTGTCACAGATTCATTATTTACCAGAGGTGGACAGCCAGTCTCTGATCCGCGCATTTGCAGCGCTTTTTGATAAACATACAGACCAGGTTGCCTGTGGCACCGGCACTACTGAATTTATCTATCTACTGCCTGAAATTCTCAAGTCCAAAAAAGCGCTGATTTTTGGACCGACCTACGCCGATTATGCGGATGCTTGCATAAGGTATGATGTTCATGTTGATTACATTTTTGGCAAAGTAGCAAAATCATTTCAACCGACTTTAAACAAAAATTTGCTGGAGGAAGTCGACACTGTATTTATTTGTAACCCCAATAATCCCACCGGTCATTTTATTCCTTATAATCAATTGAAAAATTGGTGCAAATCTTATCCAGATGTTCGGTTTATTATCGATGAATCCTATCTGTATTTTTTACCTGAATATGACTATGAAACCATGATTCGATGTGGCCTTCCCAATGTCATTGTACTTTCTTCCTTTTCAAAAATATTTGCAATTCCAGGACTTCGCCTTGGGTTCATTGTGGCCAATCCGGAAATTATCCAACAATTTCGCAAAATCGAAAAGCCCTGGAATATTAACATAATTGCCCAGCTAGCAGCTGGCTTCATTTTTGACAATATGCTTGCAGTCCAAAATCATATTGAAAAGACAGCGGAATTGATTCAAGCCGAAAAAAAATATTTTGAGACATCTCTAGAAAAACATGAAGGGATAAAAACCTTTGGTGATTTCGTTCCATTTATGATCATTGAATTGCCCGAGCAATTTAAAGCGGAAAAGCTTTGCGCGTATATGATCGAAAAAAAATATTTAATTCGAAATTGTGCAAACTTTGCGGGATTGAATGGGCAGTTCATACGAATCGCCTATCGGGGAAGAAATGAAAACAAAAAAGCGCTGGATCTCATTGTTAAATTTTTAAAACAAAATTGATATGACGAGCGGTGTAATTTGAACCATTTTTATTCTCCCACAAATATTGAACAATAAATATGTCAGTCTTGACTTTTATCAACGTCTCACCTATAATTTAAATTTTTATTAAAGAACTGACCCAATTACCCAAAATCGGAGGTAATCTGAATATGGATTTTAAACAAACATTAAACCTTCCCAAAACTAAGTTTCCAATGAAAGCCAACCTGCCTAACAAGGAGCCGGACCATTTGAAACATTGGGATTCTACGAAACTCTACGACCGCTTGAGAGATCAAGCCAAAGGAAAAACACGATTTATTCTTCACGATGGCCCTCCCTATGCCAATGGCCACATTCATATTGGAACCGCACTGAATAAAATTTTAAAAGATATTATTGTTCGTTCTCGTCAGATGTCCGGATACGATGCCATTTACGTTCCGGGTTGGGATTGTCATGGACTGCCAATTGAACACAACGTGGACAAAGAACTGGGCAAGAAGAAAAAAGACCTCTCAAAGGTGGAAATTCGTAAAAAATGTCGGGCATATGCTGAAAAATTTATTGATATCCAACGCAATGAATTCAAACGACTTGGCGTGATGGGAGAATGGTCCAACCCTTACCTGACAATGAATTATCGATATGAGTCCATTATTGCCAAAGAATGCGGCAAATTTGCATTGAACAAGGGCTTATATCGTCGAAATAAACCAGTCCACTGGTGTTGTCAGTGTCAAACCGCCCTAGCTGAGGCTGAAATTGAATACGAGGATGAAAGCTCGCCATCCATCTTTGTCAAATTTGACCTGGCTTCTGACTTAGGCAATATTAACGATACATTACGCAATAAATCGGTTGCTATTGTTATCTGGACAACCACTCCCTGGACGATCCCTGCAAACATGGCAATTGCCCTGCATCCAGACTTTGAATATGTGGCGGTATCCATATCAGATGAAAAAATGTTTATTCTTGCCAAAGAACTGGTTGACAGTTGTATGAACAAGTTTGGCATTCAAAACTATACCATTGCCTGCGATATTACAGCCGCTGACCTGGAGCATAAAATCTGTAGACATCCTTTATATGAAAGAGATTCCAAAATTATTCTGGGCACACATGTGACCCTTGATGCCGGCACCGGTTGTGTGCATACAGCACCCGGCCATGGTCGTGAGGACTATGAATGCGGACTGCAATACGATCTGGAGATTTTTTCTCCGGTCAATTCAGGCGGTTGTTTTACTGATGAAAACCCACTATTTAAGGGTCAATTTGTTTTTAAGGCCAATGATGGCATCGTGAGCATGCTTGATGAAAAAAACGCCTTGCTTGCTGTGGAAAAAATCAAGCATTCCTATCCCCATTGTTGGCGATGTAAAAAACCGGTGATTTTTCGCTCAACGCCCCAATGGTTTATTTCCATGGAAACAAACGACCTCCGAAAAAACGCCCTGACCGAAATTGACAATGTCCAATGGGTACCCCACTGGGGGCGTGAACGTATTTATGGCATGATTGAAAATCGTCCGGACTGGTGTGTTTCTCGTCAACGCTCATGGGGCGTTCCGATTGTTGTTTTTTATTGCCAGAAATGTGATGCTGTGCTTGTCAATCAAGAAATCATTGATCGAGCGAGTCATCTGTTTGAAAAGCATGGTGCTGATATCTGGTTTATGCCAGACAATGAAAATGAATTCATACCAGAATCCACACAATGTACCTCATGTGGGCATGATCAGTTTACAAAAGGCACGGATATTCTAGATGTCTGGTTTGATTCAGGTGTCTCTCACGTTGCAGTGCTGGAAGATCGTGATTATCTCGACTGGCCAGCTGATTTGTATCTTGAAGGCAGTGACCAGCATCGTGGATGGTTCCATAGTTCTTTGTTAACATCTGTTGGAACCCGGGGAAAAGCACCTTACAAAGCAGTTTTAACCCATGGCTTTGTTGTGGATGAACATGGCAAGAAGATGTCTAAGTCTGTGGGCAACATTGTTGCACCAGAAAAAGTGATTAAAAAATATGGCGCAGAAATCCTTCGTTTATGGGTTTCAGCCTCAGATTATCGCGATGATGTCCGCATTTCACAAAATATATTGCAGCAGCTTTCCGATGCTTATCGCAGAATTCGCAATACCTGCCGGTTTATTCTGGGCAATATTCACGATTTTGACCCATCTTCAGACAGAGTGAGTCTTTCTGAAATGAACGAGCTTGATCAGTTCATGTGTCATCGCTTACAGCATCTTGTCAAACGATGTCGACGAGCGTATGAACAGTATGAATTTCATACCATATTTCATAGTCTAAACACTTTTTGTACGCTGGAATTATCTGCATTTTATCTGAATATTCTCAAAGACCGCTTGTATATTAATCCAGCCAAATCATTACTGCGACGAAGCGCGCAGACAGTCATGTATGATATTCTAGATAGCATGATTCGACTGATGGCACCGATTTTTACTTTCACATCAGAGGAAGTTATGCAGCACATGCCCGGCCAGGATAGCAATCAAAGTGTTCATATGCTGTTATTTCCAGAGGTGGATCAAAATTGCGTCAACCAAAGCCTGTCTGAGCGCTGGGATCAATTTATAGCCATCAGAGGTGAAGTTTCCAAGGCAATTGAATTGGCACGAAATCAAAAACAAGTGGGGCATTCTCTGGATGCACATGTGACGATCAGTGCAATTGATGATACTTATGTATTACTTAATTCAATGGATGATCTTCGCTCCTTGTTCATTGTGTCAAATGTGACAGTGGTTCAGGATCAACCGCTAGACAATGCATATCAGGCAGAAACAATCCAAAACTTGTTGGTTCGGGTTCAGCCGGCAGAGGGCAATAAATGCCAGCGATGCTGGGTTTATGATCCATCGGTTGGCGCGGACGAAACCTATCCGGATGCCTGCAAACGATGTCAAGATATTTTGCATGAAATCAACAGGATGTAATCGTGGCAAAATACCGGATATTAATTATTGTCAGTTTGATTGTGGTTATTCTGGATCAATGGACCAAATGGCTGGTTCTGGTTAATATGCCCTTGTATGAATCTATTCCCATTATTGACAATTTGTTTAATCTCACCCATATACACAACACTGGCGGCGCATTTGGCTTTATGGCGAACCAGAGTCCACTGGTTCGCTATATTTTGTTTCATGGTATTTCTGTGTTGTCACTGGGCGTGATTATATATTTTTATCACCATTCCCCCAAAGAATATCCTTTTTTGCTGATATCCTTGAGTCTCATTTTTGGCGGTGCTGTGGGAAACTTGATTGACCGCTTTCGCATGGGCGAAGTGGTTGATTTTTTGGACTTTTATGTTGGCAGTTATCACTGGCCAGCTTTTAATGTTGCAGACAGTGCTGTTTCTGTTGGTGTGACAGTGTTGATGTATTATATGATAATCAAAAAGGTACCTTAAACATTATGTTTCCGGTTTTGTTAAAACTCGGTCCATTGACAATCCATACCTATGGATTTTGTATTGCCTTGGGATTCCTCATGGCATTAATGTATATCACCCGGACAGCTAAAAAAAAGCATATTTATCCAGAAACAATCTCTGACTTATGTTTTTATGCGCTGATTTGTGGAATGCTCGGTGGACGTCTTCTATATGTCATTTTGGAATGGGATACCTTTGCCAATGACTGGCTGGAAATATTTCGCATCTGGAATGGTGGACTGGTTTTTTATGGTGGATTTATCGCAGCATTGATTTTTATCTGGTATTACATGAAAACAAAACAACTTCCCCCCCTAAAAACCTTGGATATCCTGGCACCAGGTGTCTCCCTCGCTCATGGATTCGGTCGAATCGGTTGTTTTTTCGCTGGTTGCTGTTATGGCCGAACCTGTGAATTACCCTGGGCAGTCACGTTTACGCATCCATTAACACTGGCCCGCCCCGATGTGCCGCTTCATCCAACCCAATTATATTCTGCACTCATGAACTTTACCATATTTGGCTTGCTGGCCTTTTTGGCCACCCGAAAATTCAAGGATGGAACAGTTGCCATTGCCTATTTATGCCTCTATGGCGTTGGACGATTTTTAATTGAATTTTTTCGCGGTGATGATAGGGGTACTTTTTTTCTGACCATTTTATCCCCAGCGCAATGGATTGGTATTATGATGATTGCTTTTGGCGCAGGGCTGTATTATTTTTTTATACGTGGATCAGAAAACTATAAAAAATGAATCAATTCTTTTTTGTGCATCGCAGCATCATTGAACCCCAGTTCAATCAACCGCGAAATATAGGTGGGAGTAAACATCAGAAAGCTAAGCAGCTCTGAATCAATAAAAAGGTTAGAAAAAAACAATTTTTTCAAAAGATTACCCGGAATGCCGGAAAACGAGATTTCCTCAGGCGCATCACGAAGGCATTCAGTGGCGATTTCATGAAGACTCTGGCTGGGCCGAATGAGGAAGGTTTTAATCAGGCGATAATCGGCATGACGATACCCACGAGTCAACTCGTTAATATTATCTAAAAAATTGCTCCCATAAATTTTTTCACCACTGGTGATTAGCGCATTGAACATTTCAACACGCTTTAACTCATAGTCCAGGGCATCAGAAATCATGACATTCAAAATTTTTCCCAATAAAAACAGCATCCCCGGACTGGGATTTCGTCGACACCCTTTTCTGGCTTTGGAAAACTCAATTTCCGGTTTCTGAGAAAGCGCAATTACCAGCATTTTATCCGCCCCCAACCGCATGGCCGGATAGATAGGCGTATTCTGGCGCAAACTGCCATCGGTATAACAGGTGCCATTGATTTGTACTGCTGGAAATATCATTGGAATGGCTGATGATGCCATTGCGTGTTCCAATCGGATTTTAACATATTTGGCTTCTTTTGAATGATCACTGCTTAATATATGCCTTTTTTCTGTATTATTTTGAAAAAAAATAATCGACTTGCCTGTACAAACCTCAGTGGCACACAAAGATAAACCTTTCAGTGAGTTATCGGCCAGACATTTTTGAATGCGGTCCCACTGAATAGCTGCTTTCATTTGATTAAACAGAGGGTTTGAATCAAATATTCCGGCAATGGGTGGATGCGGTGCATGATTCGGCCGTTGAAGAACATCAATAAAATCTATTCCACCTGTACGTCCAACCAGAGTATTAAAAAGACTGAACAACTCATTAAATCCAAAATGGATAATTTTGTCGATAGTTAATGAGTGCCAGTAGTCAATCAGTGCTCTGGCCGCTTTGGGTGGATTGTCAGCAAGTGATGCCAAAAAACAGCTATTTAATGCACCAATACTTGTGCCAGAAAAAATATTAAAAAAGGGTTTCTTGGTACTGATATTGGGTATTTCATCCAAAATGTATTTGATTACGCCTGCTTCATAAGCGCCGCGTGCTCCCCCACCTGCCAGCACAAGAGCGATGGATTGATTGGAGTTTTGATAATCAGTCACAATATAGTTCCTTTTGAATACCTTACAGAATAATCTAGTACAACAAGGCAGAAATAATGACCCAGTTTTGCCCTCTATTGATTCAAGCATGTAAAATCTCGGCAAAGCCACGACCGCCTGGGGTTGAAACCCCAGGCTATTTCATGCCGTCCCTTCGGGACTCAGTTAGTTATATTTAATAGTTCGACACAAATTTTATGAGTAATATTTTAGAATATTTCGAATTATCACCTGACATGCTTAAAATGCAATTATGTTATAATAAAAACTATTTGAGTCCCGCAGGGACGACATGAAATAGCCTGGGGTTTCAACCCCAGGC
>Ga0272440_1001623_pt1 | contig 18237 bp, 8 predicted proteins | sample SSMMMBAug17_FD_192440 | JGI IMG/M metagenome (GOLD analysis project Ga0272440, IMG submission 192440) | Marine sediment archaeal communities from Little Sippewissett salt marsh, Falmouth, MA, United States - SSM-MMB-Aug17 | ecosystem: Environmental > Aquatic > Marine > Wetlands > Sediment ...
GCCATGGGAAATTATTTCTTAAAAAGGTTTTTAATTATTATTATAAAAATTTTGAGCAATATTCAGTTGTTAAAGGGTTTTGGCCGTTTCGTAAACTTGAATATCAATTTTATTATCAGATGTTATCCCAAATGGATGATTCAATCAAATGAAGGGCGTAGATGTAAAACTATTTACATGAAGTGTAAATTTTACTCGCCAGATCAAATTCGTTTATTTCTAAAATAAATTCTTGATGTTTTGAATTTGTAATTATATCAAAAGTTACGAAAAAGCGATTAAAATATTTTATCTATTGTTTAAAATGATGGCACAAGAATTGAACAATTTTTAATAAATTTTTAATTAATAAAAAAAAATATTGACATTATCAGTCAATCTATTAAAAGTAGCCCATAAAAAATATGGGCATTTTAGTTTTATTGAAAAAAATCGTACCTGATATATTTTAAGTCAGTATTTTACTGAACAAATATTTGCCAAAGTTGGAAAATCAACAAATGGTGGATAAATGGTTGGACGATGAAAGATAATATTAATAAACGATTTAATAAAATTGACGTGGTCTTTAAAGAAATTATTCCTTTGAGGGCTTTTCTTATTAATGGAATCCATGGAATGTCACGTATCAGAACGCTTGTGCTGCTACATGATATTTTGTTAGAGTGAAGGAGGGGATTTGCTATGGGAAATAAAGATTAATCATTGCCATATGATGGCATAATTTAATAGTTTTTTTATTATTTTACTTTTATAACAAGGAGGAAAAAAAGGATGAAAAATTCAAAAAGTTTGAAATTATTAACCGGTTTAGTGAGCATTTTGCTCTTTTCAGTTACTGCAGCCTTCGCGGCTACAGATGTTCCTTTAACTTTATCTTATCAATGTAATATTGCTAAGGCTGCTAATAATACGGGGTTGACTGAAGTAGATCTTCAATTCTTTTTGTGTGCTGATGCTAATTGTAGCAGCATTACGCTTAGTACCTTTGAAAAAGATGATGTAAGAGTTGTTAATGGAATTGTTAGTGTAACACTTGAAGATTCAGATTTGAAAAATGGTGGTGCAGGTTCATACACAATTGCAGAAGCATGTAAGTCAGCTACTCATCTGGGTTTAAAGATTAAGAATGGGAGCTCATTTGGGAGCTTATTACAGCCTGTTTCGGAATTAAGTTCTTCATTATTTGCAGTTCGGGCTGCGGTTGCAGATAAATTATCTAAAAAATATCCCATTGAACTGATTATTGCTGGCAACCTACCAGCAGGAACGATTGACGGAGCGGCTATCGCACCGAATTCTATTTCTGGTACTATTATTAAAGATGGAACCATACAATTGGATGACCTCGCTAATAACATTCTTGATACTTCTAAAATTACAACCAAATTTACTAAGGATGTTTCACTTAATCGAGAGTTAGGCTCTAATGATCAGGGAATTGTTTTTGTCGAAGGTCAAACATTAATAACCTTACCGGATCCAACGAAGTCTGCCGGTCAAAAGTTTACAATCAAAAAAACCGATTATTCAATTCAGAGACCATGTATTGGTGGCCCGACCTGTAGTATTCTTCCACAAACAAATTTTGTGACCATTAAAGCAGGCCTCGGTGCTGCTGAAGCCAATAAAGTCACACCAATTGAAGGCCGAACAAATGCTATCCATCTTTTTTATAAAAATTCATACGTAACAGTCATCAGCGATGGTAAACTATGGCATATTATAGGATCGAATCCACCACAAGATATTTATCCACCAGCGCCAGGAAATTATGGAAAAGTTGAAAATGATGTTGAAATTCAAGCAGAGGCTAATGTTACACTATCATGGAAGAGAGCTTCGGATTGTGACCTTCGTTCATGCGATATTTGCTCTGATTGTCCGAACTGTGCAGACCAGCAGGAATTGGATTACATGGTTTATTATTCGCAAGGAGCTGCAAAGTTAACTACCATGGCAGCCATTGATGAATTTGGTATTGAATGTTTGCCAAATTGGATAACAGCTGAATCAGGTGACGAAATGATCACAGCTTCTTGCTATCCAGCTGATCCTAGTGGAGCAAATTATAATGGAGATTTCAAACTGAATGTTGTGGTCAGGGATAGATATGGAAACAAAGGTCTTTATTGCTCACCGGGTGACAATACGCCGCCTGAAGTTGGGACCCCTGTATTTTTTTCATCACCAAATCATGGCAATGGAATTATTGCTTTTCGATGGACATTGGCTGATGATACATATGGTGGAACGATTACTGGTGATACTATAGAGCAATTAAGGTATGCGATCTATTATGTTGTGGCTGGTGATAATGAAAAAGCAGAAGACAGTTGCCTTCAACAGTTAAACATAACTGATCCTCCAACCTGTGCATTTAAAGTTCATCCTACTGCTCCAGCAGTACCAAGCTCTAGTGAAGAGCCCACTGCTGTTAGATTATCATCAACTAACAGTTCTGAGGGTGAAGTTGAGATTCATAACTTGACTGCAGGCACTTACTTCTTCACAATTATAGTTGTAGATAGAGCTGGTAACACGAATCAATATCAGGTTCAAAAAATACTTCTTGGTGATTAGTCTACAAACAAAAGTATTGTTCGTGTATATCGTTTAATGCATGAACAATACTTTAATGTTCATTGGAAAATCCAATATCCAGGGATGATATGCGTGATAAACTTTTCATAATCTGTAATGGATAAATGCTTATCAAAATTCACTCTTTATCCGATTTTGAGAAAATTTGCATGCAATAGCAAACTCTGGAAGAAAGGAGGATATATAATGACGCATATATCGAAAACATGTATGTTGATCATTTCTGCTGCATTAATGATCAGCGCATGGATTACACCATTGCAGGCAGGACAGAATCAGCACGGTGAAATGACTGATGGTGTATTTGTAATTTACAATCATGTGCTTGGAGGCGGAAACATTTTAAAAACAGACGCAGAGGGGGACTATGGCATAGGTACTTTTGGACAAGTGCTAACGAATATAGGATCTGCTTCAACGAATGCTGATGACATTACCCCGCTTGTGAATGCTGGTTTTTGGCACGCCATTCAAGGCACAGAAGATACGCTATTAACTTTTAAAAGATCGGTTACTCATCAGATCGAAGAAAATGATAACAGCGAAATTACACTTGGACTGGGCTTGAACAAATCAATTACGAATCCGATTACAGTGACCATAGGAACCAGTAGATCTCAATCAATTGGTGATTCTGCTGACTATACCATTTATCGCAATGGCATCGCTCTTATGACGCTTGATCGTAATGGCGTTGCTCAAACAGCAACCTCGTTCACTGTGGTCATTGAAGATCAGGAATATACATCATTAACCCTTAAAGTGATCAATGACAGAGATGTCGAAGAAGCCGATGAAAACATTACTTTTTCCATTAAAGATATTGAAGGTGATGATTCTATCGGGGTTGGCCCTTTTTCTGATTATGTAGTCAGTATACCAGCAAATGATGCCTGGCCTATTACAGCTACAGTCAGATATCTTGGAAGTCAGACAGGAAATTTAGTTGGTTTTGCTAAAGAAATGACTTACAACGATGTATTTCATTCAGGATCAGATTGGGATACAGATACAACAACGAAAACGTTTTCAGCAAAAGTACCAGCAGGGACATATACCATTTGCGCTTATATTGATTCAAATGGTGAACAAACTATGGTGCAAAATGAATGGGAAGTGAAGGGTTCATACACATGGACAGTTACTATTAATGAAGATGGTACGCATAGTATCGGTGGTGCTGGCAACTTTGATAATATTGCTTTTGCAATGGATGATCCTGATGATCGTTACGAATCTCAGTTTATTGCATACACCGGTACTTATAAAACATGGTTTGAAACTTACCCCGAACTTTTGTTACCAGATGAAAAAGGTATTTACCGAGATGACCCTGATGATGACTGGGATCAGGATGGGTATTCGAACTTTCAGGAATATCTGAATGGTACTGACCCGACGACTGCTGATGAAGCTTATGTATACAATGGATATGATCCTGCGTATGATATAGACGCGGCAAGCGTTTCAAAAAAATATCAGATTATTACGACAAATCCAATTGTTCCAAAAGCGGAGTTTAGTAAGTCATTACTGGTAGATATTAATTATACAACGTCAGATAACAATCGCGGCACAACAGGACTTGGCCTTTCCATTCACTATAATTCAACTTTCATGACTTTTGCCGGTTTCTCAAATGTTGTAACTGAAACGCTGGCATGCGATGAGACTTCTATTCTTACCCCTACAATTCTGGATGAAAATGATCCTAACGCAGTAGATGATAACTATGAAGATACAGATAAGGTCATAAACATCGCATGGGTATCTGATCTTGAAGGTAGAAGCTGGCCAGGACTTGAAATTCCATTGCCACTTCGGCTATGTACGTTGAAATTTACTGTAAAGTCCGTGGCGCATTCCATTACATATGGCGACACAAGTGTCATTCGTTTTACAGCAACATCTAAAGATACGCGTTATATTTTCTATGCACCACCAGCGACAGTTGAACTGGATCCTTTTAGTTTTGATATTGATGGGAACGGAAAAGCCAATGCATTAACTGATGGCTTGTTGATTATGAGATATTTGTTTGGGTTGATCGTAGAAAATCCAAATCATCAGGAGGACGCAATTGCTGGCGATGCCATACGTAAAACTTCCGCCGAGATATGGACTTATCTCAACAATGGCCGCGAAATGCTTGATATTGACAGGAATGGAGAGGAAGATGCACTGACTGATGCTTTATTGATTATGCGATACATGTTTGGTTTTACAGAAGGTCAATCATTGATCGAAAATGCAATAGGAGAAGGTGCTGTAAATAAAACTGACGCTCAGGTTGTTCCCTATATCAAACATTACATGCCGCAAAAAGGTTCGTCTACGATAACACCTATAACAGAATGATTTAAACGCTAAAAGCAGCAGATAAATTGATCTGCTGCTTTTTTATATTGTACATTGTCAATTTATTTGCGGCAATATGCAAATGAACCAAGGAGGTATCAGTGAAAAAATCAATAAAAAAACAAAGCATGATCATGATATTTATGATCATTACAATTGCAGTCTTCATTACAGGTAGTGCAATTGCAAAAACACAGTCTATTACACTGTCACCTGAATCGTCAGTTGCCTTTTCCAACGAAACTGTATCTGTGAAAGTTATATATGATGTTATTGATGGGGATAAAACCACCGGGCTGGGGCTTCGTATTCACTTTAATTCAAAATTCATTGAGAATATCACACTAGCAGATGTTTACGGTGAGGGAATGATTGGTCAACATTATTCACCCCAACCAGATGTTAAAAATTTGGATGGTGACGCATCAACTGACAAGTATATAGTTATCGCATGGGCAAGTGTGACAGGAAACTGGCCAGTTTTCTTATCCATGCCCGGTGCTTTGGTTGCATTGAATGTGACTTTTAACAAAAATGCACCCAATGGTGAAACATCTCTAAATGTTTCTCCATCCGCTGTAGCTGCTGGGTGTAAGTTTCAAGGTAAATCTGCTAAGATTTTAATTCAATAAATCTGGCGCAGTATTATACGTAAAGGGCCTTCATAATATGTTGAAGGCTCTTTATTTTAGAAATTAGAATAAGCGAATGAAATCAACACGCACAATTATTATAATATTGATTGCTATCCATTTAATAATAGTACATGAAGACTATCTATTGGCAGATATTAATGATCCAAAACAAATTGTTCAAGTATCTGCAGATGATTTTTCAGTAAAAAGTGATGAAAATATTATCGTTAATGCGACTTACAATGTGTCAGATGGAAAAAAAGTGACGGGAATAGGTATACAAATTCACTTTAACTCAAATTATTTAAAATATATAGAAAGTGATAGCCATTATTATCAAGACGGTTATCAAGGATCAGTTCCAAAAGATGATGAGAAAAATGAAGATGGAGATCCATTAACAGATCGTGTCATAGCGATGGCATGGTCAAATCTTGGCGGAAATACGTGGCCGTATAAAGAACTTCCCATTGAATTGTTCGGAATAGCATTTAAAGTTCAAAATGTTTCTGGCCCTACCAGTACCTGGATAAATGTAACAGATACCAGTACGCCGGGTGACTATTCATTTAATGGAAAAAATTTGTTATTATTTATTAATACTATGCCGAATCTTGACATAAACAAAGATGGCGTTTTCAATTTGAAAGACGTTCTTCAAACAATAAGGCATTTTGGAAACTTACATAATATTTCGAAATGAAACTGGTGATTGTTCCCCATATCATTAATAAGGTTTCCAGTTAAGTGATGATATAGTAGGAATCCTTTGAAAATAACATGCTCATTCTAACTTGATCGTACAACGAAAAGGTCGTTTATAGCAGTAGCTAGATACCGCTATAAAGAACAAAAACCATAATACGAACATTTTTGAAATGGATAACTTATTTTTCAAGCATTCCTAAGCAGTATGGAGAACGATAAGATCCTTAGAATCAAAGCTGGATAAAATAATTATATTACACTGATGGTTTACAATAAAAATAGACCATCCAATTTACTATAGATGATCAGTCTATTTTAAAGAATAAGGAGGAAAAAATGAGCAGAGGAGAAAATCAGGCAATTTGCCGATTAAAATATATTCTTGCTTTCATGGTTTCAATGCTTATTTCATGCCCAATGCTGCTGGCTGCTGAACAATTTCAGCTAATTTACCTCAATCCTGACAATGTAAATAAATCCATCGGCAGCACATTTTCCATAACAGTTATGTATGATGTAACAACAGGTGATAATACGCTGACCGGTGTTGGTATACGAATTCATTATGATTCAACCAAACTATCCTATATTAATTCGACCAATCTGGCACCTCAAATTGTCAGTTTACCTCTGGAAAAGTATGAAGATCCAGAGTATTCAGACCAGGATGCCACTACTGATAGAATGATTGTTATTGCTTGGGCCGACAGGAGACAGGGAAACTGGCCAGACAAAGAACTTCCGTGCGAACTTGCTGAACTAACATTCAAAGTCAAAACTCTAGAAAATTCAAGCAATACTTTGATAAATACAGGATTTACATCAGTTGCAGCCGGGTATAGCTATTCACCTGATAATGCCAGCATTTTTATTACGACCATGCCTACAGTAAAATGGACAGAAACTTCAATGAGTATTGCTGAGAATTCAGGAAGTATAAAGTTAACAGCTCAACTTTCCTATGCTTCGACTGAGCATGATATCATTGTGCCCATTACATTAAGTGGAGCAGCAACCCCTTTAACTGATTATAACATTTCTTCACAGACATTAACGTTTCCAGCGGGTACGACTTCTTCTTCTGTTACAATAACTGTTGTTGATGATTTACTTATTGAAGATGATGAAGTAATTGAAGTTAAACTGGGAACGTCCGATCATGCATTAACTGATTCACCTGATACAATGATTATAAATATTACAAATGATGATGAAGGGCATTTCTCAACTCCGTCAATTGTTTCAACTCCTCAATCTGTCATGTTTTATGGAGATAATTTTTTGATTAATGGCGAGCCTGCTGAAATTGGAGATGAAATTGGTGTATTTGATCCAGATGGCATTTTGTGCGGACGTGCTATAATCGAATCAAGGGGAGAGTATACGCTAAAGGTTTTTGGTGATGACCTGACTACCAATGAAATAGATGAAGGGGCTGAAGCTGATGATGTTCTGCTATTTAAGGTTTGGGACATGAGTTCCGATTCTGAATATACGGTTACTGAAGAGATGTTTATACCGGAAGTCGTTTTTGATATTATCCCAGCTTGTTTGGATAATCCACCAAGATGGCCTTCAAACAATGCCCATTTGGGATTAAATATTAGTATTCAAGGTCAGCAAATTATCCCTTTAAGGTCAGGATGGAATTTGTTTAGCTTTTCAGTTAAGAAAATTTATTATCTTTCAGGAGGTAAGCCCACAAATAAAATAATGTCGGGCATGTCGGAAGATGATTTTGTTGAAGTTACTACGCTGGGCGAACCCCTGGGTCTAACTGAAGATCATTACTTTATTATACGCTCATCAGGCAGTTATATGTATGGGCCAACATTTCCTGATAGTTTTAACTCTTTAAAATCTCTAGCTGTTGGCCAAGGTTATTGGATTTTTATGAAAAAGGATTTTACAGTGACATTATCAGGTATGACTGCAAATTCCTCTGATACTATTTCATTAGATCCAGGATGGCACCTTGTAGGATGCTGGAATAACTGCGTTCGATATCGAGAAGACTATGATGCTCCTGATCCTTTAAATGATCCTGTTCTATTTCCAGTGGATACTCCAATGAAACCAGTTACTAATATACCTCAAGTTTTTTCAACTTTTATTGATCATTATCAGATGATTCGAGATAAATCGAGTGGAATTATAATAGTTGATAACTCGGGAAATACGCTTTTTGATAACAACGTGATTAAATATATTGCACCAGGCCATGCATATTGGATTTTTGTAACAAAAACTATGAATTTTCATTATTAATTCAAAAAAAAATTGGAGGTTTCCATGAATATAAGCAAAAGTATGGTAAGAATTATTTTGTTAGTATTAGCTTTTCAACTATCAATTACTGATGTCTTTGCATCTCATTTTAGTTCAGAAGGTGTTGATAGTCCAATATTCATGAATATATGGGGAAATATGTCCATGAATGAAGCAAACTTAGAAATTGGGGATGAAATTGCTGCATGTGACTCTAATAATAAAATATTGGCTGTATTTGAACAAACTGAAGATATTGATATGTTTACAATGACTTTACCTGGTGACGATATGTTTACACAAAGTAATGATGAGGGGTTCTCTACTAATGAAAGAATAATATTCAAAATGTATGATAAAAGTGAAGATTATGAATTTGAGCTGGAATCAAATATGGTTAGTGGTCATTCTGTATTTTTACAGGGCATTATTCCAACGCTGGAACCCTCTTTTACTCCTGATGGATATGTAAAGTTCCAGGATCATTCTGCATATTACTATGGAATTCATATTGAAGGAGCTTATGCAAAAGCACCTGTTATTGATAGTATTGTACCGGATGAAATTTTTTCAAAAGGTGGCATTCCTCTTACAATTACCGGACAAAATTTTGATTCTCAATTGACGCTAACGATAGACAATGAACCAATAATTCCGACAAATATTTCAAATAATCAAATACTATTGATTGCACCTGAAAATAAACAAATAACGCAAGTTATTTTAGTCGTAACCAACTCTGATGGAAAATCAGATGCTGAATATTTAACGTACATTCATAATCCACCAATTATAGATAAAATCTCACCCGCTGAAGGTTCAACAGAAGGACTAACTGTTACAATTATTGGAGATTATTTCCGAGAAGGTGCAACAGTCAGTGTCGGAGATATAGCAGTGCCCGCAACAGTTATTTCATCGACAACAATCCAGTGTTTTTTTCCACCATATCCAGATGAACAACAAGTGTCAGTAATTGTAAAAAATATAGATGACGACAATCAGGCAAATTCTACATTTAGATATCGAATGATACCAAAAATTACAGAGATCACACCTGCAACTGTCTATACAACGGGGGGTGAAGTTGTTCAAATTAAAGGCGTAAATTTTCAAGAGAGTCCCCAGGTAACTTTTAATGACATAAACGCATTCTGTTCAAGAGAATCTGAAATCTTAATTACTTGTACAGTTCCTCAATCAGAAACGACAGGTGAAGCAGTTGTATTAGTCAAGAATCCAAACAGTTATACTGCTGTTAATACTGTAACCTATGTTGTTCCTTTGCCAGAGATTACCGAAATAATCCCACAAGTTCAGTACACCTCTGGTGGAGATATTTTACAGATTAAAGGTACTAATTTCAGTCTGAATGCATCAGTAACGATAGATGGTACAATAGCACCCAATACAACTTTTATCTCATCTCAATTGATCACTTGTACTGTGCTGGCACATGATATTGGACCGGCGGAATTGTTATTGAGTAATCCGGATGGTAAATCAGCAACATATACATTAAATTATGCGTATGATCCACCGGTCATATCACAGATATCACCGCAAACAGGTTCAACAGATGGCATCGAAACCATGACAATTTCAGGGAATTATTTCCGCCCGGGAGCACGTGTATTTATCGCTGGTCTTTCAGCCAACATACAATCAATAACAACAACTTCAATTGTTTGCGATATTCCTGGATATACAGCCGCCAAGTCTGTTGATGTCATGGTTGTCAACGATGATGATGCAAATGATACCCTGGAAAATGCCTTTACGTATAGCTATTATCCTAAAATTCAAACAATCTATCCTTTGCAATCAATGATTACAGGTGGAGGTACCCTTCAAATAACAGGGAATCATTTTCAGGAGGATGTGAGTGTTTCTTTTGGTAGCATCACTGCAACAGCAACTCGTAATTCATATACTCAGATAACCTGTGACATACCAGCACATGAGGCTGGTGATATTAATATTGTTGTAAAAAATCCAGACAATAAAACCGCGTCGATTCAATTCACATATATAGCGCCAGTGCCGACGATAACTCAAATTTCACCTGAAACTGTATATATCTCAGGCGGAATGACATTGTCAATAACTGGAACATCTTTTCAGAATGGTTTGACAGTTACTGTTGATGGTGTTGTTGTACCTGATAGAGCCAGAATTTCATCGACATCCCTAACATGCACTGTGCCCCCTGCACTTGATATTGGGCCAGCTATATTGATGTTAACCAATCCGGATGGTAAATCAGTAACATATATATTAAATTATGCATATGATCCCCCGGTCATCTCCCAAATATCGCCTCAGTCAGGTTCAACCAATGGCTTCGAAAACATGACTATTTCTGGGAATTATTTCAGGCCAGGTGTAAGTGTCACTATCGCTGGTGTTACTGCGAATATTTTAACAAATACAACGACTACAATAGTTTGTGAAATTCCTGCATATACAGCGGCAGGGTCAGTTGATGTTGTAGTTACTAACGATGATGATGCAAATGATACCCTGGAAAATACCTTTACTTATATTTATTATCCTGTAATTCAAACAATCTATCCACAGCAAGCAATGATCACTGGCGGAGGCACTCTTCAAATCACAGGTAATCATTTCCAGGATGACGTGAGTGTTTTCTTTGACAGTATCACTGTCACATCAAATCGTATTTCATACACACAGATTTCATGTGATATCCCCCCACATGACGCCGGTGACATAACGATCGTTGTAAAAAATCCAGACAATAAAACCGCGACAATTCAGTTTACATATTTAACGCCTGCACCGACGATAACTCAAATTTCTCCGAAAACAGTATATATTGCAGGTGGAGTGACAGTGTCGATTACTGGAACGTCCTTTCATGAAGATTTGACAGTAACAGTAGATGGTGTGCTGATATCTGATAGAATCAGAAGCTCATCGACTTCCCTGACATGCACTGTTCCTGCACATGATTTAGGAGTAGCTGTTTTGATGTTGATAAACCCTGATGGTAAATCTGTTACACATACACTCAATTACGAAAATAATCCTCCTGTAATCGCGAATGTTTCGCCACATCACGGTTCATCTGTTGGGAATGAAAAAATGACCATTACTGGAGATTATTTTGACTTAAGTGCGACTGTGACTATTGATGGTAAAGTTGCTGCAATTCAATCCATAACAACAACCTCTATTGAATGTAATATTCCATCTTATACGAATGTGACATGCTCAGATTCATCAGTAAATATTATTGTAGAAAATACCGATGGCAAACAATCTTTTGCGATCTATCAATATGTATTTATTCCCAAAATTGAATCTATTTCTCCACAAATTGCAGATACGACAGGTGGTGGAAAACTGACAATCTCAGGATTGAATTTTCAAGACAATGCGACAGTATTGATTGACAATGCAGAACCAGAGAATGTAAGCATTGTCTCACATACGCAAATCATCTGTGATATTCCAGTTCATGATGTCGGTAATGTGAATATCATCGTTATGAATCCAAATAATTATTCATCGACATACGTTTTGCCATATGAATTTCCTGCACCAACCATTACAAGCATAACGCCTTCAACTGTATTAAATTCAGGCGGTACAGAGCTGACCATTATTGGTACGAATTTTGATCTGTCTGCCACAGTCACAATTGATGGGGTTACAATAGCGAACAATCGAATGTCTTACACGACAATTACATGTATTGCGCCTCCTCATGAAATTCCTGATGGTAAGATATCAAGCAAAGTTAATGTTGTCATAATCAATCCCAATGGTAAATTTGCTACTGACTTACTGACATATGAATTCAACCCGCCGACTATTACAAATGTATCACCTGCAATTGGAACATCGAATAGCCTTACTTTCACAGTTTATGGAGATTATTTTCGTGAGGGTGCGGCTGTAGTTGTTGGTCAGAATATAGGTAATGTTATAAGCCTGACATCAAAAACGATTTTATGTAATGTCATAGATTATGAGGAAAATAATCTTGAAATTAAAGTTGTTAACAGTGATAGCAAGTCAGACTTGAAAATATTTGCGCTCAATTTTTTGCCGCTGATTCAAAGCATTTCACCTAAAGTGGTATACACAACTCAAATGCCTGTTGATGTGCCCATTACAATAACAGGCGCACATTTTGAAACCGGCCTGACTGTCACAATGGCGGGAAGCATAATTACAGACCTTACCAATACTGACACAACAATAACATTTAATGCGCCCTTGTTTAATGGATATACAAAAACAGATATTACAGTAATCAATCCGGATAAAACATTATCAACGAAAAAGGAAGCATTTGAATTTAGAGATGTTAAAGCAGATTTTGTGGTTTCACCAAACCCAACGGGTAAAGTACCTTACAGAGTACTTTTTGAAGATAGGTCCAATGGAAAAATATCAAACATAAAGAAATGGATTTGGCAATATACTGAAGGTCAAACAAAATCAACCTACTCAAATATCTTTCCTTATCAGTACAACAATACTGGGACTTATCAGGTTAAAATGTCTGTAGTTGTCTTCTCCAATGGACAAACGTATACTGAAACAGCAGCTATTCAAACTGTAAATGTAGAGCGTCAGGCCATTGCCCTGGCCTTTGAAACAATTGGTGGTCAGGTTGGTCATCCGCCCTTCTCTATTGAATTGGATAATCAAACGACTCATGCAGATAATTGGGATATAACATGGACATGGGATTTTGGTGATGGAAATACAAGTAATGAAGAATCTCCCAAGCATACTTACACACAAGCCGGAAATTATACAATTACTTTGCGTGCTGAATATAATGATGAAACGAAAATATTCCCAAAAATCAATTATATATCAGTAATTGAACCGAAACCAGATAATCGGATTACAGGAAGAGTCAGTTTCGACAATGATAATCAACTTCCTGATAATACATGGGTACATGTTTGGTCAACTGAAACAGGTAATGGGACATCAGTTCCTGTAGATGAAAATGGATACTACACAGTCGTAGATCTTGATCCGGCAGGTGAGTACATCATCTCTGTTGATTTTAAATTTGGCCAGGCCTATTATAACGATACAACAGTTTACAGTAGTAGCCAGGCAGTCCCTGTCACACCATCTGATGGATATAATATCACGCTACATTCACACTTCTATTCAGCAAGTGGTAAACTGATTTTTGAAAATGGTCAGCCAGTTTCCAATATTATGATAGAAGCATTCTCGGATGAAACCGGTTATTGGACCTTTGCTATTTCAAATAAACGTTTTAGTGACAATGCCAACTATAAACTTAATGAATTGATATCAGGAACTTATACGATTCGTGTAATATCAGAAAAATTTACTCTGAAAGGAGATGGCTCTCCAATAACAATAGTTGTAAATGATGTCAATTCACATGTAAGCATTCCAGACCTGATATTGCATAGAGAAACAAGAAGTATTTCCGGAGAAATATCTGGTGTTGAAAATTTATCCATTATTTGGATTTCAGCATTCTCGCAATCTGTTGATTTTGCCAAGGCAATCAGCTTAACAGTATCAGGGACAAAACAATATACGATACATGATCTAAAACCAGCAGATGATTATGTTGTGCAACTGCATGCGCAAGCGTATCCTGATATTTACTATAATTCAAAGTCTAGTTGGTTTGAAGCGGATTATGTTAAAACATCAACAGCCAATGCAAAGGGTATAGACTTTACGTTGACATCATATAATCGAAGCATCTCAGGTATTATCAGTGTCCCTGAAAATGCCCAACAAGGTGAGGTTATATGGATTGATGCGTTTTCTGAATCATTGCAAATCAACAGCGCTGCGACGATTACAGTTGATTTACAATGTTCTGCCTCAGGTGATTGTGATTATCCTTATACAATCAGCGGTCTGATGGCAGGAGATGACTATGTCGTCGTGGTTAATTCTGATATCTATGAGACCTTATTCTATGATAATCAGCAAAGCATGAAAGATGCTGAACCTATTGACTTGAGTCAAGGGAATAGAACCGGAATCAATTTTCAACTGATTGAAGGTAATTTTATTGATGGTACAATCATTATACCAGATAATGTTGCATATTCCGACATAGAAGTTGAAGTCTGGTCAAATAATTCAAATTCATGGGGCTTTGCAATACCTGATGAAAATGGTTATTTTAGTATTGAAGGTTTAAGCCAGGCATCAGATTTTATTGTGCAGGCAATAATTGAAGATGAGCCACCTTATATTTACAAAGATGGCGCGAAACATACAAGAGATAAAACTGATGCAACGCAAGTGGCATCAGTTTACGCTGGATCGACATCAGTCAATATTGAAATTGTCACCGGTTTTTCTATAAGTGGTTCTGTAAAAAATGAAACAGGTGACAGCCTGCCAAACGTGATAGTAATGGTTGAAAACCAATCGGAAAACATTAATATCGTAACCCGAACAAACAGCTATGGAGAATATTCAATAATGGGGCTACCAGGGAATAACAGCTACAATATTACGGCTGATCCGAATGAGTCCTCATCATTAAGAACTAAAACAAAAACGATCCAGGCATACAATTTTACTCAGAATAGCACCATTAATTTTGAATTGACCTCTGGATGTCGAGTAACTGGCTATGTTAAATCTGGGGGGACAAACATCAATGGCGCTGACATATTCTTACGCTCGCCAGTAACAGGTTATGATCAATGGACATTAACGAAATCAGGAAAGTTTGTAATAAATGGTGTTCCTGAAAATAATCATTATGAGTTGATCGTGGAAACCGACCTTAACTATGAACGTATCTTAAAAGAGATATCAGTTGCCTCAGATATAACTCTTAATATATCATTATCAGAGGCTGCCGGTATGATCAGTGGAACTGTAAATAATGATAATGGTGAACCGCTTCCCAATGTTATGATTCATATTTACTCCATTGAAAAAGAGTTCCAAAGATTTGACATTATGACCAATGCTAAAGGAAAATATGAAATCAATGGATTGCCATCAGCCAATGATTATGTTGTAACAGCAATTCCGGAAACATATTCATATGCGAAAGAAACTCAGTATGAGAAATCGCCGGGCAGCACTGTTGATTTTACATTAACGTCAGGCGGAGCCATATCTGGAGAAATACAATCGTCCGATGGTACGAAACTCGAGGGTGTACTGGTTTCATTGAATTCATCATCACTGAAAATTGAAAATGAAATGACCCGCACTGATATTAATGGCAACTACACCTTTAATTCATTAATGAACAGCAATGATTATATTATTACAGTCTATCCTGAAGATTATCCCGAACCAGAACCATTGACTGGATTAAGTGCTGGTGAAACAGCCAGTTTTACTTTGACAAAGGGCTTAGCAACAAAAGTTTCAGGCTCATTCAGTAACGCTGGAAGTAAACAGATAAAGGTATATGCCTATCATAGTGTCACATTTGAAATTGAAGGTCAGACATTCGTAGCTACGGATGGCACATTTGAGATAAATTCTCTTGAATCCGGTACAGACTATATATTGCATTTTGTAAGTAGAGATGGTAGTGTGAATCACTTTTTAGCAAATGATAATTCCTTGACAATGGAATATGATGAAACGATAATGCCTGTTCAAACCGGTGGCAGCGCCATAAATGTCGAACTGTAAATTCAGAGTGTTCTTAGGAAGTCTCGAAAACAAAAGTGTTCTTAGGAAGTCTCGAAAACAAAATGTATTGTTTATCTTGAATGCACAATAAATTTTGAGTAGAGACGTAGTACGCTACGTCTCTAAAGTACAATAACCGCAATATGATCATTTTTTTGAAAGGAGATAAGAGTTATGAAAAATATCCTGAAAGTAATCACATGGATTACTGTTTATCTGGCGAGTATATTATCATTATGTGCTGCCGAAAGTATTCAAAATGTCCATTCAACCTCTCATGAATTAAATGGAGTAGTCACTGAAACTGAGATTGCAATGAGCTGGGATTCTTATACGACAGTAAGTGTTTATTATTTTTATACTTTTAATACATCAGAAAATTATTCAATAACATCAATTGACGACCAAACGAACCTGACTTCAATTAAAAGTGAAGATTTTGAAGAAGCGGTGAAACTATCTACAAACAGCTCAATCGCATACTATTTTCATATTGCAGCACGGACAGGAAATCCTATGACTGGCTGGTCCTGGTCAACGACGACGCATAAAGGGCCCTATTATATTGATATAAAACCACCTTCTCACGTAAACGTTAGTGGACCTGAAACAACCAGCACTCAGGTTGTAACATTAAGCCTTTATGCTGATGATAATCCAATTGAAATGAATATCAGTAATTCAAACTTTGGTGAAGGAACATGGGAACCATATGCAACGTCCACACAATTTGAACTCAAACCAGAATATGGGAGTCAAATTGTTTTCGTATTGTTCAGAGATGCGCTCGGTAATACCACTGATGGTAGCTCTCCAAATGCAAAAACAACAATAAATTATATATCCAACACCGCACCGCAAATTCAAGATTTTTTGGTTGGCGAGGCGAAAATTATTACTGGAGCTGTACTTCCTGAAAAATACACACCCGTTGCCCCACAAGTATTTTTTTATTTGTATGATAAAGAAGGTGGTGATATTCAAGTGATAGTTTCTTCATCCAATTTGGCGGCATCAACCATGGAATTTACCCGGACAGTGGCTTATCCTTATACGAAGGTAACCATTACTTCAACAGCTGACAATGGCAGGACAACTTATACCATAACCGATTTCATAGCAGACATGCCTCAAAGTTTTTCACTGATAATTATGCCTGCAAATTATACATCAGTGTCATCAACAATCACCCTGATGGTTAAAGATTCCAGTGGTCTGACAGATTCAGTGAATATTGTGTTTAATGTCACTGAGAATTTACTCGCAAAATTATCCGAATTTACTGTAACTCAAAAAAACGATCATATGCTCATCCAATGGCAAACATCATCAGAAATTGATACTGCTGGGTTCACTCTTAAACGCAGTGAATCAAAAAATGGAATATATAAAGCAATTCCTGGCCTTTTTATTCCTGCAACAGGAAGTTCCATTTCAGGTAAAAACTATACATATCAAGATAGTCAGATTGAAATCGGAAAGGACTATTATTATCAACTGGTCGAAATTGACTTGAATAATAATGAGAAAATCTGTTCTGTCTCAACTGAAGTGAAACGAAGTAGGCAAACAGATGAAGATGAAATAAATTATGATGCCAATGGCGATGGTGATGTAAATGTTGGTGATGTTATCTATTTGCTTCAGCAGCTAACCTTCCAATAGCCAGAAAATGTAGCATTTTGCTTTGTTAGATATTTTTTTCAGGCAATTGTGTTGAACTGATTGCCTGCAAAATCATAAAAAAGGAGAATAACTGTGGAAAATAAAATTAATCAACAAAACAATAGTGATGTACGTAAGAAAAAAGTCTATACACCGCCTAAAATAGTGACTTACACTGAAAAGGAAATTCTCGAACAAATTGGTCCGGCCCAGGCATGCAGTCCGCAACCCTGTTCGTTAAATCCCTGATCAATCTATGCTGATTCCATCATTACTTATTATCCGAATTGAATAAATATTCGGTAGATGGAGATCATGAATTAAAAGTAGCCGATTA
>Ga0272440_1001624_pt1 | contig 18236 bp, 7 predicted proteins | sample SSMMMBAug17_FD_192440 | JGI IMG/M metagenome (GOLD analysis project Ga0272440, IMG submission 192440) | Marine sediment archaeal communities from Little Sippewissett salt marsh, Falmouth, MA, United States - SSM-MMB-Aug17 | ecosystem: Environmental > Aquatic > Marine > Wetlands > Sediment ...
CACATATAAACCTGTTTGAGTAATTACATCTATCATCACACCAACCCCATTTAAAATCATAACTATCTAATGTGCCACAATTTTGGACGTCACTATCGCCTTGATTCTTTCGCCAATCTGAAAAAATGTAAGGCTCACCAGTAATCCATTCCCAAGTGCCGCCTATTGTTTTAGAAAGACCAATCCAAACTTCATAATGTTCTAACCTTGCCAGACTGATTAAAAGATCATTTTCGTCTTCTGAAGTGATAGTCGCAAGATATCCACCTGTCCTTTTACACTCTGTTTTTGCATATTCCCATGAAACTCTATTATCCGGAAATAACTCATATTTTCTTGTTTCTGTCATAACAACAAAATCATTTCCAAAACTAATAGGTAAATAAAAAAACAAACAAAAGAACAAAGATAGTAAGGTATAAACAAGAATTGTGTGTTTATTGTACATATTTTTCCTTAACCAATAAATATAGTTATCTATTTATCTTTTTGTTAACCTTCAATGAAAAGAAAAGGCGCCCAAAAAATAGGGTGTTTGTATTTAGGCTTCTCATTTTGTTCAATTAAATAATTCTGAGCATATTGTAATGCTTTTGCTTTTGAAAGACCAACTTGAATCAATTGATAGTAGAACTTTTTCATCAGAAGAGAAGTCGCCAGATCATTTACATTCCATAAACTTGCTATAGCACTTTTAACACCTGCTTTTAACGCAATTCCTGCAAACCCAAGTAATGCACGTTCATCACCCAGTGCTGTTTGACAGGCACTTAATGTGAGTAAATCAATTTTTCTTTTCTGATATTTTTTAAATTCCATGAGCTTTTTTAATTGACGCATTGTCATTTTATTATCATAGGTCAAAAGAAACGTATTTTCTAAAGAAGGATTAAATTGGGCGTGGGTTGCCATATGAATCGTTGAAAACAAATTATTTTGCAATAAATCTTTAAGATGATCAATTGTAAAGTCTTGATTGAGTAATTTTTCATATTGTTCAGTAGCTAAATATTCAGCAATGCCATTGATCTCTTTTTCAACACAAGGAAGTGCATTAAAATTAAAGCGAGATTCTGACAGTCCTCCAAGTAAGACAGAGAAATCTTTTTTCTCAACAGGCTGAGAATCTGTTAGTGTGATTGCAGGTATAGTAACAATCGCATATTTTTTGACAAGATAATCATTTCCATCATGCAATACACAAAATGGAATTGAACGTAGGATACCATCTGGTGAAATAAACAAGGTTTCAATGTGATGACTATCCAAATCAGATGCAATGGGTTTGACCAGCCAGTCATACAAAACCTGCGCAAAATAGTTGATTCGATTTATTTTAAAGTCACTTTGCCACAATCGCTTATGAAACCGATGTATTGTTTCATTAAGTTTTTCTGAAGATACAGGAATAGATACTTGTTTCATTCCATTTGGAAGCGTCAGCAGCAATACCAGATGATCTGGAAACGAAATTGGATATATCAAGGCTGTTTCGGGTTTGGTAATATTTAAAGCAGTGGTTTTGGTGATTGTTAAACATTCATCCTGATAATAATCTTGAAGTTCCAATTCTTTCAGGCTTTCAATGTTATCTCTGGCAGTGATCAATAATTGTTGATCATTGCTTTTTTGGGCTTCAGCGAACAGTAGTTCTGCGTACTCAAGGTATACAGGTCTTACTTTCCGATAAAAAGAAAGTGCTTTGCTTCGGTAACCTCTGAAAAAAGCATGTCGGACAGGATGTAAGGTTTGAATGGCATCTTGATAAGCATCTAAAGAAGCTTGAATGTTTCCGTGTTTTCGGTGTAATCGTGCAAGATCCCATTGCCATTCATATGATATTTCTGGAATTTTTTCTTTTTGAGCGTAAAAAATAGCTTTTTTAGCCAGTTGAATGGCTTCAGAGTCTCTTTTTTCAAAGGCATATATTTTAGCCATTTGCCCATATGCACATGATAACAATGTTTTATTGTCAAACAGTTGTGCAATGTGTTTTGCATCATTCAATGCTTCAAATGCAAAAAGGGCAAATTTAGAATGATGCACATCAAACGCTTTAAGAATTTTCATTGAAAGAGAAGCAAGCGATAAAAGATCCATAACTTTGTAATAGCCATCTGGTGATGTGTTAATGTTTTCCTGAGCGTTATCTAAATGACTAAAAGCCTCATCGATATCTCCTTGTAAAAAATAAGCATGGGACAGATTGATCATCACTTTTGATTTCCAAAAAACAGGCTGATCGGTTTGAGAAATCAATTCCAGACTCTTGTGAAAATATTCAATGGCTTGTTGATAGTCTTTAACTTCATGATAGGCTTCATTAACAGCTTTATTTATGCCTTTGTTGTTGAAAATCATCGCTGAAAGAATGGGATCTTGTAGTTTTTCTGTATATTTACTGACGATTTCAAGCTTTTTCTGAGAATCTATATTTGATCCAATTGAAAGAAGCAGATCTGAAAAACTAAGATAATATAATGCTTTTGTTTCGTCATTTATCCTATCAACATCTTGATTAACTTGATTGATGATAGCGACAGCTTTTGAATGAAACCCAATCGTCTGATACAGATATGACAGGTATGCAATTGTTTGGATATAGACAGGATCTGACTTATTTATACCTGACAAAGATTTTTCTATTGAAGTAATTGCCGACTTTAAATCAGCTTGTTTTACATAAAGGTCAGCATTTTCAATAATTGGATTATGATTTTTGTCCAAATCAATTGGTGGCGCAGGTAACCAATCTTCATAAGATGTCGGTATTGCGTACAAATAAATTTGCCACAGATGGCTTGAATTTTCACCAGATCTTTTATCACAAGGTGTTTTAGCCCATTTGCTGGCATCAAGGTAATCTGAAGGTAATAATGCTAAAATTTCTGAGAGATTTAAATCAGGCGCTTCTATTCTGACCTCACCATCGTTGCCTCTATCTGATGAGGCGATAATGATGCTCTCTGGATCTTTTAAGAAATGTTCGGATTTTATGAATATTGCCCCGCCATCTCCTTCGTATGCATTTGCAGTTATTGATGAATTTTTAAGAATTGTAAGATTTCCATCAATATTAATATCTCCTGCATGATTTTCACCAATAGCAACACTGGTCGAAATTTCACAGTCATTAAAAAGAAGCGATTCATTACTTTGAATGTTGACCTTTCCGCCACCTGAAAAAGAAGAGTTTGCCCAAATGAGAGCATTTTTTAACTGCATATGTTCCTTAGAATTAATATTGATTGAACCTGTATCGCCTGGATTTTCAAGGTTTTGATTTTCGTAACTTAAAGAAAAAATTGCACCATGATCAATTATTAATGAATCAGTATTTATTGCAATATTTCCGGCATCTCCCTCTCCCTTGGTTAAGGTTGATATTTGGCAGTAATCAGATAAATAAATCTTTTCAGCAGATAAAGAAATTTCACCAGCATTTCCGGACTGTTTAGCATCAGAAATAATCCCTATTTTTTCAGAAAATGAACGATCAGAATTTGTAAAACTAATAAGTTTATTTGCATTTAGTATTATGTTAGCAGCACTCCCTTCTCCATATGAGCTTGCTGCGATATAAGCACCTTTTTGAAACATTATTTTATTAGAATTAATTAATAGGTGCCCTGCATCTCCCATATCAGTAGTATCAATTTGAATTAAACTTGCAGCACCTGTGCTATCTTTTCCTGTAAATTGAACAAAGTCAGTTGCATAAAGCTCTATATTTGCCCCATTAAATTGTCCCTCTGTACTTGAAGACAAAAATGCACCATCGGTAAAAATAATGCTCGTTGCATCCATATATATACTGCCAGGATCATTTGCTCCCAAATAAGATTGAAAAAAAAGACAGGTGGGTTGGATTCCCAAATAATCAATTAAAGGATTTTCACCTGAGAATAAAATTGTATTTTTTGAAATTAAAGAGATATGACAACCTTCTCCCAAAAATGAAGGGGATAAAATTTTTGCACCATTATTAAACGTTATATTATTAGCATCAATTAACAAATCTGCTGATGTTTTGCCCAAAAGTGTTCCTATACTAATACCCGTTGGCCGTCCAGAATTGTTTGAACCAGAGAAAAGAACGTCTTCAGTAGCTATTAATGTTAGTTTGCCAGCATTAACATTTTCATAAGAAGTTACATCTACTAAAGCACCATTTTCAAAAATAATGTTCTTTGCATTGATTAGAATATCACCACTTTGCATATTATCAACAAATGAATCGTAGTAGTTGTTATGGATAATACTTTGTTCATTACTGTCTTCATTTGTATTAAAAAAGTGAACTTTATCCAAAGAATAGATGTAGATTGCAGAGCCTTTTCCTGCACCCAAAGGCGTTGTATCAATTCTTGCTCCATTTTTAAACAAAACATTCTTTGCATAGATACTAATAGCGCCACCATCTTTATCACCTGTCCTTGAAACAAGTGCGCCCTTATCTACATCTAAATCATTAGCAATAATATTTATTGAACCGGATTGGTTCGCACTAACATCAATTGATGCGTTATTATGAATTGAAATGTTGCCACCCTCAATTTGAGTTAAATCAAGATGGGTTAAATTTTTTATAGGGAACTCACCAATTGTGGATAAACTGACGAAATTAAGATTATTTCCTGGCGCATTGATTGATACATTACTTTGAATTTCGATGTCACCACCAATAATTGAAACAAGGTTATCAGAAGAAATATCAAAGTTAATTTCAGTATTCATTTGATCGTCATTGTCAAAGATTATTTTTCCAAAATCATGGTCTATAAAACCAAAACTTAGTGGATTCTCAGTATATAGAATTTCATTATCATGAGGAATAGCGTTAAATCTATGATTGTTACCAAAACCTAAAAAATCTGCGGTACTGACATGAAAAGAACCATCTAAATCAATAGATGCATGTTGACCAAATACGATACCAGAAGGATTTATAAAATACAAATTAGCATTAGGAATTTCTGAACGAATCAAACCATTAATTGTAGAAACTTCACCACCAGTTACACGACTGATAATATTTTGGATGCTATCATTTCCTAAAAAGTGAACTTGTTCCCCTTCATAAACATTAAACGTTTGAAAACTATGAAATAAATTTGTACCATTTGAACACGTTTTTCCATAGGATTCTTTGATATAGTAGTTAGGACCATTGATTTCTCTTGCCTTGTTTATACTTCCATCAGTAATAATTTCTGCATAAGATATCGTAAAAATCAGCAGTATGGCGACAGTATTTAATGTAATGTAATTATATGAATTGGTTTTCATAAAGCCTCTCTTATTCCAATGCTTCAGAAGCAATTTTTTTCAACAAAAAAATTAAGTCTTGTAATCCAAATGTGTCATCAGCATTCACATCATTCTTAAAAAAATCAATTTGAACATCATTGATACCTGACAGTTGTTTTAAACCAAAGATAATATCGCCAATATTAACTGCGTTATCATGATTATAATCACCGGTCAGAGAAGATAATATTTCAATTGTCCAGCTATCGAATCTGGCTTCATTCACATCGTCATAGTCGTCAATAATTTCTAATTTCCATTCTCCTGAAATAGATTCACCTTGAAACGCTTTTAACGATTCTTCAGGTAAAAAGGCATCTGAATATGGCGGACTACCATGAAAAAAACTATTTTCAGCTTCATCATCAAAAATTGTTCTGATAAACTCAACCGATCTCCCATAAACATAAATATTATCTAATCTCAATAATCGAATACTTGTCCCATTGGGTGAAATTAAGTTAAATTTTATATCCGCATAGGTGTCCATATTAAAACTTAAAAAGACATTAACATCTTTAACAAATCCCTCATTTTCAATATTTAAAACTGATTGGTGTTTGCCAGTACTCGAAAGGTCAATTTCATCGGTATTCCTTAGTCTTTTATAGCCTATTTTTACAATACAGAAGTCATTAGATTTTAATCCGGTATTATCTGTGACATTAACCAAAAATTTTAAACATGTATTGAAATTTGGAGCAGTGAATACAGGATTATCAGAGTTAGGCTCAGAAAGAATTACACTTGGTCCAAGTATCTGAACCCAGTCAAACAAAACAATATCATTGTCATTATCGTATGAATCTTTGGCATCCAGTAAACCTTTTTTTCCTTTACTAAAGAATATGTCATGTTTTGTTTTTGCGACAGGTGGGATACCTGCTTCTGAGACAATTTCAAGATTCCATGAATTGAGAACACCCACAGAATCATTTTCAGAATAATCATTGACAATCAATAGCCATTCACCAGTTAAAGGCTCACCATTAAAAACATGCAATGGGGCTAAAGGACGATATTTTCCTATAATGGGATGCCTTGAATCATTCAGGCTTATTTTAGCATCGTCATCAAGAATCATATGGTGAAAATTGGAAGCATGAACTGGTGTAAAATAAAAAGGAATAACTATTTCGTATGAAGGTCCCGGGCCAATTAATTTAGCGAACAGGTCATTGACTCTTGGATGTGTGATATCAAGTACAAGATTGACATCTTTGACATATTGCCCGGGTCTATCAATAATAATTTTGGAACGAATACTGTTCCCACCTGTTTCATCTTGAGGAATTTCAAGATTTGTTTCATGATTTGAAAATACTTCATAATTTTTGGGAACAACTCTTATATTGCAGTGATGAATATCCATATTGCCACTAACATCTGTTACCAAAAGTTTTATTTTTAAGTGAATTTCTTTTAAATCTGTTTCTGGCGCATTAAAAACAGGTGAAATCGCATTTGAATCAGATAAAGCAATGCCTTCTCCATTTTCAATGATCCATTGATAATGAATAATTCCATCATCAGGATCGAAAGATTTTGAGGCATCCAGGTGGACGACATCGCCGCTTTTAACCACCTGATTGAATCCTGCATTGGCTGTTGGTGGTAAAGATAAAAAATTTAATCGCCAGGATTCTAAGCTTCCTGTGTTTTCCTCTGCATAATCAATGATAATCAGTTTCCATTCTCCATAAGAACTGTCACCATAGAACAGACTTAAAGGCTCAACAGGTTTGAATGCTCCTTGAAAAGGTGGAGTCGCTTCAGTAATTATCATTTCCGCACTATCATCAAATATGACATCCATATTAATAGCAGCAGTTAAAGATTCAAATAAGTTGATTTGCTTTCCGGCAGGAGAAACTAAAATCCCTTTTAGATCATTGGTAAAATCATGAATAATGTTCAGGCGAATTAAAAGTTTTGAAATCGGTAGATTAGAGGTCACATTAATGGTTGAGGTGATTCCATTGGGATTGTCATCATGAATGATCATCGAAAGATCTTGTGTTTCAAAAATGGGAAGGTCTTTTTGCGCAATTGGATCTGGCCTTCCTTCTTGTGTTATCAATATGATATTTTCTGCAATGACTATATTTCCTGTGCGTGTATAAGAGTAAGGATTTTCAAAAACTGAATAGTAAAGTGTTCTTTTGCCAGCATCTGATGGGTCAGACTCTATCCTTATCCAACTGGCGTTACTTGTTGCATTCAACATACAATAATCAAAGTCAACATCAATTGCATCATTCCCGCCGGCATATGAAAAATGTGAACTCTGCGGTGTAATATTAAGATTTATCCAGCCTTCATCAGGTTGACTAAAATCACTTTTACTGATGCCATCTTGATCGGAACAAGATTTGATCCAGTAATAGTATTTTTTGTGCTGGCAGATTTGATTATCGATTGAAATGAAATCATTATAAAAACAATAGTCCCAGAGTGGCGTGGATCGTTCCCACAATAATATTGCATCATTTGGATCAGCAGTTGGTGAACGATACACTTCATAATAGTCAGCGCCATCAACGCATTCCCATTTAATACTCACCGAGTTATCTGATTTTCCATCACTGGCATCTACCTGGACAGGCGGACTAAGTTTTTGGTCTTCCGCAAGTATGACTCGATTTTGTGATACTGTAAAAATAAGAACAATAATAACGATCAAATTCATATGTTTCATGATATACACCCTTTCTATTAAATGTTATAAATTCTTTATTCTGTAAATCTCATTACATGCATTGTTTTTTTACATATGTTAGAAATATATAATCGCAACAACTTTATCGTTACTGCTGACATCAACAGCAAAGTTCTGATAAACCAATGTTTTTTGATGATGATGGGTTATGGTTTGTCCGGCTTTGCCATATGTTGAAAAAAAGTCTAACAGGTTTACCTGATTATGAAGGAATTGAATAATGATATTTACTTCATTTTCAATAACCAATACATGTGTTTTATCATTAAAATAATATAAGCCATTTTGAAATGGCTGACAGTGATATTTGGGTAATTTTTGTTTTGCTTTTCTTCCAGAACTTCCAATTTTAACCGGCGGTTCTGCAATAAAGCCCTCTGTATATGATTTTGGTTGCCATGCAGAAAGACTCAATGCATCCCTTACTATATCTGAATACACTCCAGCACCTTCCAGGTTTAAATATATTTCCCAATTTGCTCTGGTTTCTTTGATTAAGCCATTTTCAAAAAGAAGTCTTCCATAGTTATAAAATAAATCAGGATAATCCGGGTAGTTTTTTATCAGATTCTCAAATAAAGTCTTTGCCGCATCAAAGCCTTCTTGTTCATATTTAACAATGGCCTGATTCATCAACACATGAGGATTATTCTGTTGAATCATTTCAGCTTCAGCTAATTTGGAAACTGCGCCAGTATAATCGCCATCAAGTATCAGAACAGTTGAATAATTGATGAGCGCAGGTAAATACTCAGGTGCTTTTTTATGAGCTATGGATAACTTTCTTTTTGCTTTTTTCATTTGTTGTTTAAATTCATGATCGAGCTGCTGGGCATTTCTACTTCTCAAATTATCGGCCATTGTTTTGGTATCAATTATATTGGCAAGTTTAAATCTATAGGCCTTTTGGGGATGATATGTTGCCATAGTTGAGAGTCCTTCCCAGTAATACAGCAAACCCAGATTATTTTGAATTTCTCGACCATAGTATACTTGTTGAAATTGTTCCAAAAGATCAAGAGCATCACTATATTTTCCCAATTGATATAGTCGAACCCCAAAATGAAATTGGAACAGGTTCTCTTCAATAGATTTCGCATACTCTGCTAAGAATCCCGCTCTTTCTTTTGCTGTAGGGTACTTGTGATGGTTAAATCCAAAAGATGCGTTTAAAAATTTCATTAAAATATGAACAGGCTGGCTGTATGCATTACTGTCCGGTGATTGATCGATCCAATCTTCAAAAAAATTGTGTTCAAACAAAAAATTGATATGAAATCCAGCCATTGCCGCATAAAGTAAGCCATCTGAATCTGCTTGAATTTCTTTTTTTCGCCTTTCAGAAGGATTTTCCTTAAAAACATCTGAAAGAGCTTGTTGAATATCCTTTTCTAAATCTGAGTCTTCAATTGTTTTAAAGGCAGCAAGATGCCAAAAATCTTTATTTTTAATATGAGCAAGTTCATGTCCTAAAACAAACGCAAGACGCGCATCGCCTGAGGACTGTTCACCTTCCATAAAACAGATATCAAGCGCTTTTTTTGAAAGAACAATCGTTCCATCTTCTAAAGCAAGCGCCCAGGGTTTATTATTTCGATTAATAATCACTAACTCAGGTGAAATATTATCAGGAATGCCAGCAGTTATGAGGATTTTTTCAAAAATATTATTGGCCCTTTTGACCTGGGGATTCTCATTTGCTTTAAGAATACCATACTTTTTCCACCATTGTTTATGACCTGTTGGCCATGCAAAAACAATTGATGGCAAACAAAAAGATAAGAATAAAAGCATCCAAATTTTCTTTGAAATAATTTTCATACTTAAATGCCTGTCATTAAAAATTCGATCACCTGGGTAAGTAATTTAAAAATATGTTCTTTTTGATCTTTTGATAAACTCTTTTTTCCAATTAAAGGAGCAATATCTTCTAATTTTTGATACGCAAGGGTATATTCATCATTATTCTTATCAATGATGGATAAATAGTTGTCTTTGAGCTGAATCAGAATTTGTTTTTGTTTGACCCAGAATTCAACTGGAATTGAATCTGAAATGCAGGCTGCTCTGGTCATAAAACACCATTGCCCCAGGCCAAAATAAATATTCAATGGATGCTTTGACCATTTGTTTTGATTCAGTTTTTTATCATTGTTATTTAAAACCATTTGCCTGCCAGTTATGATACCTGCTTTAAATGCCTGAATGTGAGATTGATTGATTTCCAGTTCACTCATGCCATAAACTTTGCCAGAATTGTCTTGATCAATCAATACATTCAGAATCAATTCATCCACGCTTAATTCAGATACTGAAACAATTGCGTATGAATTATTCAGCATTTTCTGAAATTCTGGAATATGAGTTGTTTGGTTAAACCATAATAAAGAACAAATAATCACTATAGTGCATCCAAAGGTCACGACTCTGTATCTGTTTCGAATTATCCATAGGAGAATAATCATCAATATACCATAAGCAGGATCTGGTTCAGGGGCTTTATGTAATTTTTCCAAAGATTTCTCCACCCATTGATCAAAGCAGGATTGACAGGTATCCAGATGTTCAATGGCGTCATTGTATTGTTTTTGACTCAAACGTTTGTCCACAAGCATGTTCATTTTTTCAACAGTCAAGCACGTTCCAATGGTTTCTGGTCGTTGCGATGCTGCAAGCGCCAGCTTGATTGCTTGTTCACTCTTAAGGTCATGGTGTTGATTCAATTTTTCAGACACTTTTTTTTCCTGCATTTATTATTTAATAGACGGACATCAGAAAAAAATTACCAAAATTTTTTTATATATTTTTGATAAGTTCCCTTAATTTGGATGCCAGTTGTGTTTTATTTATTTGTTCGAGAATGTACTGTTTTAGTTGATCATGTTTTGAATAAGAATCTCTTTGTGATAGACCAAACACGATTTTACCGGCATTCGCAATGGTTACTTCTTTTTGATACCTCATTTTTAGAAACAGTCGATCCTCAGTGGTCAGCACTAACGTTGATCGAAATTGATCAATTATTTTACGTATTGTCTTTAGGCGGTCAACATCATCTTTATTCTCATCATTATCTTTTTGGACAAATTCATCACTCATAATCGCTTTTCCAACCAGGTCAATGATATAAGCGTGCAGTTTCATATCATCAGATTCATCCGGGATGTCATCATCAGATTCAGTTTGGAATTGTTTAAATCCGGATTTACAATCGGGCATTTCATCCAAAAAGAAATTCACTTTTTCTCTTATTTCTTCATGAGACATCTGGTTAAAACAAAAGCATCGATATATTTCAACAAACAAAGGGCCTCTATCTTGAACTGATTTGGGGATATGAAAACGACCTGAATGTTTGCGTTGATAATCAGCCAATAAGTGATGCGCAATTTTTTTGAAACAGGCATGAAATGACTTTTCATCACAGACCAATAAGCGTTTCCAATTATGGTTTGAGATTTCGTACAAAACAAAGTTAAAAGCAGCGTCAGCATCGTCCTTACTTTTTGGAAATTTTTTAGTGGCCAATTTCCTAAGCCACTTATAATTTGTGAAAAATAATGCTTTGTAGTTTTCTAATTTTTCATCCACATCAATACTCACTTTTGAAAATTATTCAAAAAATATATTTTGGATTAATTTTGGGTATAATTGCAAAATTAATTTAAAAAGTTTTCATACACAAAAAAGCTCATTGGAAATGGTGTATCCAATGGGTGGGAATCAGCAATTATTTTGAATATTATCATAAATGAATTGTTGCTGCAATAATCGGAGTGATAAAATTAATGTTATATGTTTTCTGTTTATATTTTTTTTGCATATACAGATGACAAACTATCCTGTTCAATGGTATAAATAATTTTTTGATATTTGTGATCAACGACAAAAAGAACAAATTGATCTGTCAGATTACCTTTATTGCAGGTAGGGAATAAATGCGAAAATCATTAAATATTTCAGTGGCCATAGTTTTATTTGGTGTCATAACTGTTCTGGCCAGCATTGGGGGTGCATTGACTGCATGGAACCAATTGATTGATTGGTGTCAGAAAACGTTTGAAATTAGCGAGACCTCTTTATTCACCAGAGGTTTACTATTTTTCATCGCTATTGCTTTGCTGGCCATTCTAACATTAATCGTAAAAAAAATTGCCAAAACATCGAGTAATGAAAAACGTGAACTCAAAGAAGAACGTGAACGAAATGCATATCTGAATTGGTTAGGCAAAGATATAGAAAATCGCTTCAAGAGTTCGCTTCACCGCGCAATATTTATTGATCTTGGATTAATAGAGAATGCTGATGCAGTAGAGCCCTGGAATTTTAAACATCAGTCACAACAGGGTCAAACAAAAGAATTTACCCGCTTTGATGAGGTTTTTGATAATGAAACACGTGTACTTCTTTTAGGTGCCCCAGGTTCAGGAAAAACAACAACACTTTTAAAGTTAGCCCAAAAATATTATGAACAGGCACAAGAAGACCCAAATGCTGGGATACCACTACTTTTTAATCTTTCATTATGGGGTCGGAAAGAACGAGAGTCAAGTTATTCCAATCAATCTTTTCAATCTAAAGGGTCAAAAGATAAACAATCCAATACAAAACATCCAGATTTTGATGATTGGTTAATTAAGATGTTAGACGAAACGCCTGGAACAGGGGTTTCAAAAGCAGTGGCTTCAAAATGGATTAAAGAAGGTAAAGTTGTTTTATTATTGGATGGTTTTGATGAAGCAGATGAAACACTACGTGCACGGCTCCTCAATGTAATAAATGATTATTTACAATTAAAACCAAATGTTGATATGACTGTGATCATATGCAGTCGTTTAATTGATTATGAAGCGCTGGTCAACACAACCAGTACTAAATTTTTATTAGATACAGCAGTCATACTCCAACCCCTCACTGAGCAGCAAATTGAAAACTATATTGATGCTGCAAAAACACCTGCTTTACATAAAATGATAGCTGAGGATGATGAGTTAAAAGAGATGGCGCAAACGCCATTGAATTTGAGTCTTATGGTTATTGCTTATGGTCGTGGAGATGTTGAACTCCCAAAATCCGATGGTCAGCTTCAACTGAACCTGCGTCGACACCACCTGTTTGAAACATTCATAGATGAAATGATGCAACGTCAAGCGCGTCGGGCTACAGGGAGTCGCTTAATTCCTGATAGTGATTATCATAGAAATATTAATCCTCCTACAGAGTATTCACGTGAGCAAGTGAATCGTTATCTTGGCTGGCTAAGTTCCAAAATGAGTCAACGATCTAGAACTTCTTTTCGTTTAAACAATTTATACAATTTTCTTTTAGAACATGACTCAACGAATGATAGAGTCAAAACACTCAAGCTTGCAAATAATGTATGGGCATTTTTTTTGATATTTACAATAACCCTAATAGCATCACCTAATGAAAATTTTCTTTTAAATATTGGAGAAGGTCTTGCGGTGGGCTCAATTATATTACTTTTAACAGTTGAAATACCTTGGGCTGGGGAAAGATTTGAAGATAATGAGTCAATATTAAATATGACACTATTATTCGTTCCGCTTTCGTTGATAATCGTTCCATTCTCTGTTTTTATTTTTGGTGGACTAAACACTCTCTTTCCAGGTGATATTGTTATAGGGATACTGTTCATCATTGCCATATATGTTCTCAATTATCTCGTTTTAAGAGAAGAACTTTTGGATTTTAAATCATTGAATATATTTGTCTGTGTCAATATTTATAACAATTCATCTATTCTATTTGGTTTATTGTATATTAGAATTCCTGATATCCATATCAGCATATTTCTGACAGGAATAGCAATTGGATTTGTTATTTTCTTAGCAAATAAAGAATATATTTTTCAGAAGATATTTTACATCGAGAGGTATTATAGGTGGAAATCGGTGTTTAATATTACCTTAGCGGGGCTTATAGGAGCAACTGTTGGATGTTTTTTGCATTATTCACTAATTTTTATTTTACATGTATCTTGTTTAGTTTTAGCAATAATTTTTAAAAATCATATTGAATGGTTACCAGGTAATTTATTAGGAAGCTATTTAACAAGGACATTGATGATAATTCAAGGTTATTTACCATGGTGCACCGACCATTTTTTTAAATATGCCTGCAAAACTCTTTTATTAAAAGAAAGTGCTCAGGGACATGAATTTATTCATAGACGATTACGTGATCATTTTGCCTTGCGAGACCTAACGCCCCGATTAGATACATTAGATACAAATCAAAAACTTGAAGTGATAAAAGAAATGTTGAGAACTAAGGACGCTAGTTGTGATGTATTGCTGGAGTTAATATCAGATGATAATAAAAAAATTCGTATGCTGTGTATAAAAGGGTTAGGTGAAAATGGTTCAGCATTGGCTGGAAAAAAGTTACTGTCAATAATAAATGAAACCTTTGGAGATTTACAAGATTATGCAATAAATCAATTGGAGAAGATTAAGGATGTCGCTGCTGTGCCAATGTTTGTTGAAACAGTCAATACTCATGATAAGAATTCATCTGTTGCTGGAGCAGCTTTTTTGGCATTGTATAAATTGAAGAGTTTAGATAAATTGAAGGGAATATCAGAGCTTTATAAAATGCTAGATAGTAATAATCAAAAAATAAGATATTCTGCTGCAAAGGTTTTGCTTGAGTTACAAGAAACAGAAGCCATTCCTGCATTCATGCAAATGCTTAAGACAAAAGTATACGATGATAGAAAAATTGCGATTAAGGCTTTAGTTAAATTAAAAGCAGTTGAAATAGTACCTGAACTTATTGACATGCTTTCTGATGATGATTTGTACATTAGAAATTCAGGTGTTCAGACATTAATTGAATTAAATGCAAAAGAAGCAATACCTTTCCTAATGAAAAAATTAAAAGAAAAAAATAATAATAGAAGTAACATAATTAAGGCTTTAGTTAAATTAAAAGCAGTTGAAATAGTACCTGAACTTATTGACATGCTTTCTGATGATGATTTGTACATTAGAAATTCAGGTGTTCAGACATTAATTGAATTAAATGCAAAAGAGGCAATACCTTTCCTAATGAAAAAATTAAAAGAAAAAAATAATAATAGAAGTGACATAATTAAGGCTTTAGTTAAATTAAAAGCAGTTGAAATAGTACCTGAACTTATTGACATGATTTCTGATGATGATTTGTACATTAGAAATTCAGGTGTTCAGGCATTAATTGAATTAAATGCAAAAGAGGCAATACCTTTCCTAATGGAAATTTTAAAAGATAAGAATAGACATGACGTTAGAAGTTCTACAATTGAAGCTTTGGCTAAGTTAAATGCAAAAGAGGCAATACCTTTCTTAATGAAAATTTTAAAAAATGAGAAATATTCTGAAAACATTAGAAAAGTAGTGATCATAAATTTAGGTAAATTAAATGCATTAGATACAATTCCTGAGTTACTTGACATGTTTCAAAGAAAGATTTTTAGAGAGGAAATAGCGTTTTCATTAAAAGCTATGAAACAGGGGAAATTACCAAAGTGGTTGGGCATATTCCAAATGCGTCCATATTCTACTGTTGAAAATGATGTAGTAAAAATAATAAATAAATTAAATATGACTGCGTTGCTTCTCATGCTCTATTCTGATAATTCTCACATACAATTCTTTGCTGCTAAGGCATTAGTTGCCCTACAATCAACAGAGGTAATCCCAGAGTTGCTAAGTATGATAGAGAACAAAAATTTAGATGCTGCTGATACACTACCAGAGTTATTTATCGTGCATCAAAGTTACAAAGAACGTGTTCATATTGGTGCAACTATGGCATTGGTCATATTAAATGTTACAGACAATGTACCAGTTTTACTGAAATTGCTCAAAACTAAAAACTCTCGGATTCAAAAAAATATGATAAAGGTATTGGGCGAATTAAAAGCAAAAGAAGCTATACCTGTTTTACTGAAATTGCTCAAAACTAAAAACTCTCAGATTCAAAAAAATGTGATAAAGGTATTGGGCGAATTAAAAGCAAAAGAAGCTATACCTGATTTAGTAAGCATGTTACAAATAGAAACTGAAAACACTCAGATCCAAAGAAGTGTAATTGAAGTATTGGGTGAATTAAAAGCAAAAGAAGCTATACCTGATTTAGTAAGCATGTTACAAATAGAAACTGAAAACACTCAGATCCAAAGAAGTGTAATTGAGGTATTGGGCGAATTAAAAGCAAAAGAAGCTATACCAGTTTTACTGAAATTGCTCAAAACTAAAAACTCTCAGATTCAAAAAAATGTGATAAAGGTATTGGGCGAATTAAAAGCAAAAGAAGCTATACCTGATTTAATAAACATATTACAGATAGAAAACGAAAATACTGATCAATTAATCAAATCTTTAGAAACGATTTTTATTTATTCTGATTGTGGACATGTTGTAGAAGACTTATTAAAATTAACGAATCATCCTCATGCAGATAAAAGATACTTAGCAATTATTGTATTAGCTAAAATCGGCGATGGCCGAGCTATTGAAAGATTAGGAAGTTTGTTAAGTGACCAATCTCCTGTTTCTAAAAAACTAACTGATTCTAAAAAAGAATATTATGTATCGAATGCAGCTTTATCAGCACTAGAAAAAATTGGCACCCCCCAGGCCAAGAAAATTGTCGATAACTGGCGAAAAAGCCAAAATGATGAGTAATTGTACAAACCAGACCAATCAATAAGATCGCACACTCATTCGATATGGCAACAGATTCTCAATATTTTGAATAATTCTTTCTTCGGTATTACATACACTTTTTTCATCAACTGTATTTTCTAAAAGATGATCTCCTGTAAATTGAAATAAATACAATAAAAGTAATTTCCCATCTTTATCGGCTTCTGTTGAACCGCTGCAATCGATATCAAGGTTTGAAAGTCCTTTTTCTATGTATGCAATGATTTCATTTTCGAACACTCTTGTTCCATTAACGAAATCAATTGTGTTTTCGTTAATATTACCCTGAGATAAATAATGCATGATCATCAAGCCATCAGATAACGCATCTACTTGATAATTCTGATCAATATCCAAATTAAATGTTTTTTGAGGAACTACTGACAATTGGATTTCATCGATATAATTGCCATAAAAGCAAAAGCTTCCTGGCTTTGAATATTGTTTGAATGTGTATTCTCTAAAGAACACTGTTGTTGAACGATATGCCTGGCCGACCACCCCAAAACTTAATGTCAAGATTCTACCGGTTTTGATGATAGGCTCATCTTTTGAAAACACTGTTAATAAAGCCTGATTATCTTTTTTCAAATTGCTTATCAATTGATACGAATTATTTTTTAAGCGTTCATCTAATATCGCATCTTTGGCATCAATGACATTTTCGTCAAATTCAACGACCATATCGATTCCTTCGATGATGTCAGCGATACTCAGGTTAATCGAAATTTCAATGGTTTCTCCTTTGGTCACATCAGTCTCCAAAGTATAAACATTTGCAGCAGATATTGACGCATATAGCCCAACCAATATAAATGATTTGAATAAGATAGACATTTGTATATCCTTTTTGAACATTCAATGATTATTTCATACCTGCCAGATATTGAAGCACAAGAATTGCATTTTCAATACTTGCAGGACAACTGGTCTGTTGCGCCATTTGATTATCAGACAGCATTGTTAATATAAAAAGAACATCTTCAAGGCCAATACGATTGTTCAAATCACAAACATCTTGAATGTCGATTTGTAGATGGGTACACATTGCACTGGAATCTATATTAAACCCGCCAAAACCTGGATTTTCGTTGACCATAAATTGACTTAGGGAAAATTCAGATGAACGCAACTCATTGCCAATAGGGTTAAAATATAAAAATACAACATTTCCTTTTTCTTCAGTTAAGCCGCCAAATGCGGGTAAAGCGATATTAATAACACCATCAGTCGTGTTTTTGATATTGATACCATAATCAATGTCATCTTTTTTTTCCAGAATACCACCCGATAATCGGGCTTTTTGAAATTGAAATATGTCACTATTATAATCAATTGTAAGGTTTATCCCTTCAATTTGGCCTGATGTATCTGAATATACAGGAAGTTTATACGTATAACCTTTTAGAATATTCACTGAACAGCTATGATCATTTTCCGCAAAGACAGCTTGATAGCAAACAGTCAAACACAGACAAAAAAAAATTGTTTTA
>Ga0272440_1001625_pt1 | contig 18218 bp, 10 predicted proteins | sample SSMMMBAug17_FD_192440 | JGI IMG/M metagenome (GOLD analysis project Ga0272440, IMG submission 192440) | Marine sediment archaeal communities from Little Sippewissett salt marsh, Falmouth, MA, United States - SSM-MMB-Aug17 | ecosystem: Environmental > Aquatic > Marine > Wetlands > Sediment ...
GGCGAACCTTGTGTTCGCCCTCCGAACAAAAACCGGTATCAAACCTATGTACGAGAATGAATTAGAAACGTTTGCCTCGGACATAGGTTCGCAAACGATTGTTGTTCGGAGGGCGAACACAAGGTTCGCCCCTACATTTGTTTCGGACATTGGTTGGATCAAGATTACTACGATCTACCCGAAAATTTATGATCGCTTACTTACCAGCCCAGGGCAACGCCCTGGGAAACTATTAAAAAAAATCTTAAGCCGGGCGTATCCAGCGGATTGGATACGCCCATTGGATACGCCCCAATATAATCTTTAGCAGTACTAATTGTCAATGCAATAATTGGGCAGGAAATTCCAGGGACACCTTACTTAATAGTTGACAAGACGTTAACTTGCTCATTGTATAGGATATGGCACGAATCGCAAGAGCAGTAGCAGTAGCGCCCATAGCCGTCAGGTTAAGGCAAACTCTCTCCGATGCTCGTTCCCAGGCTCTGCCTGGGAACGTTTTCCGAGGTGGCTCTGCCACCTACGAACTGAACAGGCGGCAGAGCCGCCAAGAACACGTTCCCAGGCAGAGCCTGGGAACGAGCATCAGAGCGAGTTTGCCTTAGCCTGACGGCTATGCAGTAGCGCCTGGAAGTCCCCTATCACATAACATAATTGGAGTCAGAGTAAAATTAAAACATACATTTATATTTTAATTTTAATTTTACTCTGCCCCCAATTACTTTAAAAAGTAAAACAATTTCGATCTTAACAAAGTTTTGCATGAAATATCAGCATTTTATTTTTAAAATCATTTTGACATTGTAAAGAATATTCACGCAATATCAATCCTAAGTCAATTGAAGTATACGTTATTTTAAGGTCGTCAAGTTTGGCATATGAAAAAATGGATAAGCTCATGGACGAAACAATAATAACCCAGTCAAGATTATCAAATGAAAATGCAATGAATCGGCAACAAACAACAAAAAATGATATTATAGACATGAAGATAACATTTTCTAAAAAATCGTGCAGCCATCGTTGTTGGATTCTATAACTGTCAAAATCAGGTAACATGATATTTTTTACAGATAATATTTTGACATCAAAACCAATGTCTTTTGATAGATTTAACTCATTTTCCGCTATCATGTTTAATGCATCAACAGTTACTTTAGGAATATTTTCAGAATTATAAAGGAAAGCTTTAAACAATTTTCTTTTAATAATGTCTTTTGTCGTTTCAGTGATAATCCCAACGATATAAATAAAAGGAACTGAAGCGATCAGGCTGACAAATGGTGATTCACGAATACTTGATATAATGCTAATATAAAAAGATGTTTTTACACTCGATTGTAGTATCAGTCCACAAAGTAAAACAAAGTAACCCACAAAAAAATAAAATGAGTTACGCCCAGTTACGATTTGATTAATATTCATGTTATATCCTGATTTAATAGACATTTACTTTATACCTTTAAAGACACTCAATGAACATATTGAATGATGGATGATAGCGTCATTCCCCATTCTATCATATCTTATACAATCAGCAATTTAACGTCCTGTCAACTATTAAGGAATTCTCGGAAAATAACATACTCATTTTTCTTGATCGTCCAAAAAAATAAGGTGGTTTGGGGGATGTAGCTTGATTCCTGGAAATGAACCAGAACAGAACAACAAACACAGCAGAAAAACCAAATGGCCCATGGAAATATAACAGAAGAAGTATTAAATAAAAAGATATTGAGGTACGAAGAAGCAGTAAAATGAACTCGAAGAAAACAATACTATGCTGAAATATGAACTTTGATTGACAGAAATAAATGTATTGTTTATAGATTTTAATTATGTTATGCATTTTTTTAACATAATGCATGCAAATTGCATTACACTATAAACTGTTGAACAACAATTTGAAAGGAGAAAAAAAACAATGAAACAACTTAAAATTTCACTGATGTTGATTCTGGCAAGTATTTCCATATGCAATGCCACTACCTTAAAACAAATCAAGACAAATGGTGTGTTGCGTCATTTGGGGGTCTATTATGCGAATTTCAACACAGGTACAGGAGATGGTTATGATTCTGAAATTATGCAATTATTTGCAAAACATCTTGGTGTGAAGTATCAGCATGTTGAAACAACATTTGCCACAGTAATTACCGATCTTTCAGGAATAAAGGTCAAAGCAAGGGGCACAGAAGTTGATATTTTAGGTACGACAGAACCAAAAGGAGATATCATTGCCAATGGGTTAACCATTCTTCCCTGGCGGCAGAAAGTCGTTGAATATTCTGTCCCAACTTTTCCTACCCAGGTCTGGCTGCTTGCCAGGGCAGATTCAACCATGGATCCGGTGCAACCAACCGGCAACCCTGATACTGATATTATTGCGGTGAAAGCACTGTTGAAAAATAGAACTGTTTTAGAGAAAAAAAATACCTGTCTTGATGCGGATCTGTATCTGCTTTCAGATGTTGGGGCGATTCTGAAAAGCTTTTCTGGCAGTCTTGCTGAAATGGCACCAGCAATTATTCAGGGAGAAGCTGAGTGTACTATCCTTGATGTGCCTGATGCATTGGTTGCTCTTGAAAAATGGGGGGGAAAAGTTAAGGTTATCGGTCCTATTTCCAAATTTCAAGGCATGGGCGTTGGATTTGCCAAAGATGCGCCAGAATTAAAAAAAACGTTCAATGCGTTTCTTGAACAAATTAAGAAAGATGGCACATTGTTCAGGCTTGTCAACAAATATTATCCCCTGGCCTTTCAATTTTATCCTGACTTTTTCAGTGATCTAAAAAAATAATCTATATATATACTTGAGGCGTTTCACAAACGCCTCAAATAATTGTTTGTCAACGTTTATGAACATTCCTGTCAAACGCACTGCATATATCCTGGGAAGCATTCTGATAATCGCGTATGCATTCCAGATTATTTATTCCAATTATCAGGCAAATATTGAGTTACGCAATCGATCCCTGCAACGCGCATATACTGATTTTTTTGATAAATATTCATCAGTAAAAACTTATTTAAAAGAGCGGCAGAAAGATTTTCAAGACCTGGCCTCAGATCGGACAATCTCAACTTACTTTCAAAATAAGGCCATGGGGATGACCATGATGTATGGCCTGGCAATCAGTTTAAATAATGTTAAACAGCGTTTAATCAGTTTTCAAACAACAAATAATCTTGGCAAACATACATTGTTTCCCAAAATCATCTTTTTAGATAAAAATAAACCCTGCGTCACAGTGCTTGCAGACAATTTGGTTGATCAAATCACCTATGATAAGGATGCATTAATTGATTCACATAAGACAAGCATGCAACACGATACAACCAACCCAGAATATTTAATAATCTCAACGCCCTGTATCCTTAAGGATAAAATTGTTGGCCATTTGATTGGCTGGATGTCCTATGGGCTATTCTTTGATCATTTTTTTCAAACCAGCAAAGCTGTCGAACATGTCATTTTGTTGACTGGCAAAACCAGAAATACTCCTGTTTGTAATTCATCTGACTCCAATCCTATTAATAGTGAAGATATTCGCGGATTATTAAATCGTAAGGAGCAAACATACACAAATCCTGATGATGGCACTACTTTTCTCATTTTTTCTGTCAATTGTGACCAGACGCCATTTGATGCAGTTAAATTTATTTCCTGTATTGAAATTTTTGGTACAGATGACCCTGAAAAGTTGCTAATTAGAATGGTATCAATCTGTTCTCTCATATTTATTTTTACAGTGATGTTAATTCGGCTGAATGTTAAGCAACAGATTGGGGCAATCCAGCTGGCCGATGCTGAAGAAAGGCGCAGAAAAATTGAACAAAAGAACAAAGAATTGGAAATTGCTCGAAAAAAAGAAGCTGATGCCAATATCAAGCTTCAGGCATCACAAAAAGAAATTGAAAGTCAAAATGAACGATTAAGAGAGATGGATCGTTTAAAAAGTGAATTTTTAGCCAATATGAGTCATGAAATTCGAACGCCGATGAATGGGGTCATTGGGATGACAGATCTTTTGCTCAAAACTGAATTAAATGAAAAACAAAGACGATATGTGGAGGTTGTAAACACCAGTGGTCAGTCGTTATTAACCATTATTAACGATATTCTTGATTTTTCAAAGATAGAAGCCAAAAAGCTGGATTTGGCGCATATTGCGTTTGATTTGCTGGATGTTGTGGAGGATCTCTTTTTAACGCTGGCTTTTCAAGCCCATGAGAAAGGATTAGAATTGGTGATGGACATGTCCCCTGATATGCCATTGTTGCTTCGTGGAGACCCTGCACGTTTGGGGCAAATTTTAACCAATCTCGTGGGAAATGCTATTAAATTTACACACATGGGTGAGGTTGTCCTTTATATTGATTTAACCTCAGAGTCTGACAATACTGCAATTCTTCGTTTTAGAGTCAAGGACACAGGTATTGGAATTCCACTGGACCGGCAAGAAAAGATGTTTGATCATTTTACTCAGGTGGATACATCTCACACCCGGCAATATGGCGGCACAGGTCTGGGACTTGCGATTTCAAAGCAGCTTTCTGAAATGATGGGCGGGGAAATTGGTCTGATAAGTGAAGAAGGAAAAGGGAGTGAATTCTGGTTTACTGTTCATTTGGAAAAACAAGAACGCCAAGACAATAATAATGCAAGGCAATCATCGGAGTTATCTGGTATGCGCCTTCTCCTTGTTGATGACAATGACAGCAGTCGAAAATCGTTTATGCGTCAAATGCAATCCTGGAATATGCAAGTCTCTGAAACCTCAAATGGCTTTGATGCCATCAGAATGCTCTACAAAGCACTGGCTGATAATGCACCTTTTCAAATTGCACTCATTGATAAAGATATGCCAGGCTTGAATGGTGAAGCCCTCGGACGTGCAATAAAGGCAGAAACACGCCTGACACATTTAAAAATGGTTGTATTAAATTGTTCTCGCGCTGAACTGAATTTTGAACACTTCCAAAAAATTGGGTTTAACGCCTTTCTGGCAAAACCTTTCAAAAGATCAGATCTGAAAAATACATTGATAAAACACCTTTCATGATTGACTGTGATTTATCTTGCTTTTGCAAACAATAACAAGACCGATGGCAACAATACAAGATCGCATATCAAGGCTGACACCATAGAGATTCCAATTAACAAACCAAAGAATATGACAGATTTTACACTGGCAAATATCATCACCAGGTAACCAGTAATCAGCAGCAGGCTGGTGGTAATAATTGCCTTACCTGATGTTTTCAGTGTTCGGTCAACTGCCTCTTTTATGGGCAACCCTTTTCTTCTTTGTGTTTTATACATAAATATAAAATGGATAGAATCATCAACCGAAATCCCAATGGCAATTGCTGCAATAGTGACTGTTGCAATATCCAGGTTGATTCCAGTAATCCCCATAAAACCCAGTGTAAAGAAAATGGGCAGAATATTGGGGATAATTCCGGTCAATATCACTGTGAATGAGCGAAACAATAATCCAATGATTGCAAAAATGACAATAAATGCAATCATAAAGCTCCTGATCTGACTTTGCATAATATAATCCATCATTTTCACATACAGTGGAATATATCCCCCAAATTTTATTTCCACTGTATCATGAAACATGGCCTTAATTTTTGATTTAACCAGATGAATCTTTTCTTCCATTTCCTTACTGCTTTCCATAGGAATTCTTATTGTCAGACGCGCTTCTGTATACATACTATCAACAAAGTAAGAAATATCATTATCGCTATCCATTTCATAAAGCAATAATTCTTGGGCAACTGCTGCTTTCGTGTCTGGAATGCGATATGATGTTTGCCTGTTATCAGTTAGTACTTTATTCAATTGTTTGACAATATCTGCAATGGATGTTGATTTTGCCAGATTGGGCACATTATCCAATTGTTTTTGAAGATGGGACAGCTTTTTCAAAAAATCCGGGTTCTTAACACCATCAGGGTGCCTGGGCCTTAGCCTGACCTCTAGTGGTACATAGTATCCATAATCCTTTTCAAAAAAATAGGAATCCTGTTTTACTGGATTACTATCCAACAAAAAATTCATACTGAATGTGTCAACTTCTAAGGTCGATATGGCATAAACACTGAAACAAACAATCAATGCCCCTGAAAATACAATCCATTTATGATATTGGTAGTTCATTGCACTGATTTTTTCTATTAGCCTGTCTAAAAAATCTGTCCCAATGGGACTGCTTTTATTATTACTCGTTTGACCTTGCCTGGCAAGCAATGCTGCACTAAATATAATTGAAACAAAATATGCCAGAAATACGCCTAAACATGCGAACATGCCAAAGCTTTTTAATACTGCCATTGGGCTGGATATGAGTGCAGAAAAACCAATTCCAGTGGTGACTGTTGTAAACAGGCATGGCACCAGAACAAATGAAAGTGTCTTTTGCAGACGATCAGGACCCGGTTCGGTTTTATCATAATGGGAAAAAACATGAATGATATCTGCCAGACACAAAATAATGATTAATGTGGGTAAAATGGCTGAAAACATATTGAAACTTTGACCGCACAAGCCAAATATGCCTAAAAAAATCAGACTTGAATAGATTATTGTCAGTGTTGCAGCAATCAATATGGATATGCGTCTGAAAAATATAAATAGCGCGGAAATAAGGAAAATATAGGCAAGGCTTGAAAACAATGACGTATCTTTTAAGCTGATTCGGTTAAGCTCTTCATAAACAACCCCCATACCAGCCAGTTTATAATTTAAATGCTTTAGTGCATTTTTGACATAAGCGATAATTTTCGGACGCTCGGCATCCATGTTTTGACCGGCAACCGGTTCAATCAAAATTAAGATTGATGACTGATCCGCATTTAATATCAATTTCTCCCATAAGGGATTGGATAGAATCTTTGATTTAAGCTCCTCTGGACGAAATGAATCATCGGGCTCTTTATTCACCATATCTTCAACAATCAAATCCATTTCATGACTATCAAGATATGGTGCTTTTGTTATTGATACAATTCGATTAATTAATGAATATTCTTCCATTTTTTGACAAATAGAATAAATCTCACTAACAAATTTTTTCTCATAGATGGACCCTTTGGGGTTTACCCATGCGATGATCACTTCATCATTTCCATATATATCCTTGAATTCATTGTAATTTAATAGAACAGGGTCATCTTGAAGAAACCAGACTTTAAGGGAATTATCTATGGTAATATTCGTTAAAAATAGACATAAAAAAAGGGCAATCCCTGTGAGTCCAAATAAGACATATGCCCTTTTTTCTGTTAATACAAAAATAGTTTTATGCAGTATTGTTTTCATATTTTGTTTCCTTCTTAGTTGGCACAAATATTGCTGAAAAAATATTATTGCAATTTTAAAGCAATAATCATGCCTTGAGCAAGGCAATTTATTATTATTAACTGGAAGACTTTATGAAACAAAACATATCTTTAATCAAACGTTATCTCATGTATTTTAAGGAAAGATTTCCTCTTGTTGGCGCATTTTTATATGCCGGTTCATTATTTTACATGTCTTACTTTTCTGCCAATTTATTTTACGTCCATTTGCCAGTCAATTTTTTGAAATCAGCCATTGGGTGTATTGTCATTTTTCTGGTGCTGCTGCATTTAAGGCTGTTTGATGAACATAAAGATTATGACAGAGATATCAAAGCCCACCCTGACAGACTGTTAAGTAAAGGCATAATCACGTTGAACGACTTAAAAAAATTATTTATTGGCGTTGTTTTATTGGAAGTAATGTTCAGTCTTTATTTGGGGATTGATGCCTTTTGTGTCTGGGTTGTCATTATGGTATGGTCTTATCTGATGTATGTTGAGTTTTTTGCCCCTGTTTATTTAAACCAGAGGATGGGACTCTATTTGATCAGTCATCAATTAATCGTTCCAATGATTGTTATATTTGGGCTGGCAGAAAGAACAGTCATGGGTCTGATAACAATTGCCGACATTGTGTTCATGTTTATGTTGAGCATTGGAGCCATTAGCGCGACAATCACGTATGAAATTTCTAGGAAAACCTGGTCATCAGAACAAGAGCACGATTGTGCGGATTCATATACAAAAACATGGGGTATCACAAAAACCATCATTGTCAACCAAACCTGTGCATTCATATCATCCATAATCTTTATTGGCATATTCCATTATGATCAATCTTCACCTGTCTTTACTTTCATTGCTTTGATTTTGTTCATTCAATTCTTAACTGCTGAATTACTCTTTTATAAAAATCCATCAAAAAAGAATTCCAAAAAAGTTGAATTATCAGGAATTTTGTTTTTATTGGGGATTTTTATCAATGCAGGGATTTGCATGTATATCTAAACAAAAAAGGAAACCACTATGGCCACAATAGAAAAAAGCGCGCGGTTTGATTTTATTCGCTATGCCAATTGCTGGGAGGATGCGGATATATTGCTTGAAGCATTATCTATCAAGCCCGGACAAAAATGTTTATCCATATGTTCATCAGGAGATAATTCATTGTCTATGCTGGTGCATGAGCCAGAGCTTGTACTGGCAATTGATCTTAACCCCGCACAACTGGCCTGTCTGGAAATTAGAATCGCAGCTTTTAAAGAACTTACCTATGAAGATCTCCTTGCATTTGTTGGCATTCAACCCAATAACGAACGAACTAAAACCTTTGAATTAATCAAATCGCAAATGAGTCCTGCAAGCAGCGCATTCTGGGACAAAAATGTGGATTTGATCGAAAAGGGAATTATTTATGGGGGAAAATTTGAAAAGTATTTTGGCAAGTTTCAAAACTATATTTTACCCCTGATGCACAAAAAATCCACTCTTGAAGAATTGGTGTCTGAAAAAAGCATCCAAGAGCAACATCAGTTTTATGAATCCCAATGGAATAATTTCAGATGGCGATTTTTGTTCAAAATATTCTTTGGTCGATTTGTCATGGGCCGGCTGGGGCGAGATCCAGAGTTTTTCAAGTATGTTGATGAAAACGTCGGATTAAGCATTCTCAATCGAACACGATATGCATTTACTGAAATCCCAACCTATAGCAATCCTTACTTAAATTTTATCATGACAGGACATTTTACCTTAAATGCATTGCCTTTTTATCTCAGGAAGGAAAACTTTCAATTAATCAAAGACAACATTAAGCAAATCAAGCCCTTTCAAGGAAATATTCAATCATGTTTACAGCAGCAGATAACCTTTGATGCCTTTAATTTATCTGATATTTTTGAATATATGAACATGCTGGAGTTTACTGAGGAACTGATGCATATTGTTGCTATGGGCAATCATGATGCGAGAATTGCTTATTGGAACATGCTTTCTGATCGGATTATTCCTGAAGATATCCCCATTCGTATAAATGAAACATTGTCCCAGGAATTGGCAGCCAGGGATAAGGCGTGGTTTTACAAGCGATTTATTGTTGGATTTTTGGGGAATTAAAATCATTGATATTATTTTAAATAAACCAAATATATAAAGGAAAAAATTATGGCTTTCATAGACAGGAGACATTATCAAAGATACAATTGCTCAAAAAACTTTTTTGGTGAAATACAGGCAAGGATGAATGAGCAAACATACAAATTAATGATTGCCGACATTTCAGAAGTTGGTATCAGTGTGTTTTTGGATGAATCAACCAATGAATCCATCTCTATTGGCCTTGAGCTGATAGATTGTGAACTCCATATCAATCAATCCATGCAATGTCATGTCAATCTGAAAGCTGAAACCAAAAGAAAATTTGATTCTGATCAATTTCAAATCCAATGCTTTTTCAAAGCCATGGATGAAGAATCATCATCAAGATTATGGGAGATGACATATAAATTTCATTCTCCATATGCAGTAAAAGAAATTGAAAAAATTGAACAAAACGATATTATCGAACGAATCCCCGGCAGAGGTTTATATACTGAAGAAGCCCGGCTTGAGCGACTTGAATTTATCCGAGATAGAACCAGTGCAAAACTCGAAAAAGTGTCAATCAATACCTTTGATCCCCAGAAACTTTCCGGCAATATTGAAGGTTTTATTGGGTCGGTGGAAATTCCTGTGGGTATTGCGGGTCCACTCAAAATTAATGGACAGGAAGCACGCGGCGTATTTTATACCCCATTGGCCACTACTGAAGGTGCGCTGGTGGCATCAATTATGAGAGGCGCAACTGCAATTACAAGAAGCGGCGGCGCAACTGCCAGAGTTCTGGCACAACGCATGATGCGGGTGCCATTTTTTGTCCTTTCCAATATAAAATCCGCGCTATTCTTTTCAACATGGATCAGAGAGCATTTTGAAGATATTCGGGAGCAAACAAAGCAGTATTCCAATCATGCGGATCTCATTGAGCTTTATCCCCAATTGATTGGTAAAACAGTTCACGTTCATTTTGTTTATAGAACCGGTGATGCTTCAGGCCAAAACATGTCCACAACCTGTACCTGGAACGCATGCATGTGGATTCTGAAAAAAATGAAATATTTTAAGAGCATTCAAATTGAAAGATTTCTCATTGAAGGTAACCTGTCCAACGACAAAAAAGTGACATTCCAATCTTTCATTAAAGGCAGAGGCATTCGTGTAATCAGTGAGGTATTTATTCCTGAAGAAGTACTTCAGTCAGTCTTAAAGGTATCATCAAAACAACTTGCCAGTTCTTATCTTGCAGGCGTGAGCGGGGCAATTGAAGCCGGCATGATTGGCACCAATATCAATATTGCCAATGTCATTGCCGCGATTTTTACTTCAACTGGCCAGGATATTGCCTGTGTCCATGAATCATCCATTGGTCATTTTCATATTGAAGCCACCAAAACCGGTGTATATGCCAGCATGATGCTTCCCAGTCTCGTTATTGGTACAGTTGGCGGGGGAACATCACTGCCTCATCAAAAAGAATGCCTCGAAATGATGGATTGTTATGGTCCGGGTAAAAATAGAAAGCTGGCAGAAATTATTGCATCCTTTTGCCTGGCTCTGGATTTGTCTACAAACTCAGCAGTTGTCGGTGGACAGTTTGCCGGCGCACATGAACGATTGGGTCGCAACAGGCTGGTCAATCATATGAAAAAAGCAGACTTTTCCAAAGAATTGATCACCCATATGATTCGACAGACTCAGGAAGATGATAGTATTATGGTGCAAGACTTCTCTCCTATCAGAGATAATCGCCTGGGAAGCAGTATTGTTACCCAGCAAACATCTGGTAAGATTAATAAATTGCTGGGCATTTTTCCATATAATTTGAAATATAGCACCAATAATACACTGGTTTCTGCTGAAGTAATGCTTAAAATTAAACCCAAGGATACTGAAGTCATCCACACAATCAATGCCATTGGTTCCATTTGCGACCAACGTCTGGCCAGTGAATTGAAAAAAGCCAATGGCAGAATGGGATTTACAGATTGTCATATCAGAGAACTTGCCATTTACCGACAAAAGGATCCTCGCTTTATTCGATATATCCCCAAAATTTATGGCATTTATGAAAATGAAGAACGTGAAGCCTATGTGGTTCTCATGGAACGTTTAAAAAATTTAGTTTTAATGGACTCTGCCGCTGATATTTCCGGTTGGAAACCTGAACATATTTACAGGGCAATTGATGGTATCGCAGAAATTCACAGTATATGGTATGGCAAAGAGGATGAACTAAAAGAAATGCCCTGGATTGGATTTTATCCAACTACAGAAAGGATGCTCAACTTTTCAAGACTATGGGAACTTCTGGGAGTACACCTTCAAAATGAATTCCCTGAATGGATCTCTGACTTCGACTTGAACCGATTTCGAGATCGGGTTAAAAAAATTCACGATTGGTGGGGTGTGATAGAACAAATGCCCAGAACATTGATTCATAATGATTTCAACCCCAGAAATATTGCCTTTCGTCAAACAGAATCCGGTTTATCCTTATGTGCCTACGATTGGGAACTGGCAACCATTCATTTACCTCAACACGATATCTGTGAACTACTGGCATTTGTTTTAAGCAGCAATATCAAACGAGAAGACCTTCTACATTATACAGAATACCACAGAAAGGCTATGGAAAAAGCCTGTGGCATTCAAATCAATGCAAAAGATTGGTGGGAAGGTGTGCGAAGCTGTGTCTGGGACCTGATGGTCAATCGAATGGTCATGTATATTCTGGCGCATACTGTCAAGGATTATCCATTTATGTTGAGAGTGATGAATACCTTTAAAGAAATGATTGAAATCATTGTTAAAGGATGATGGGCGTATAAAGGTATTATAATCGTCCCGCTTTGGTTTTAGATGGAAAATCGATTTTTTTTATTATAGGAGCCTTTATGAAACAAATTCAAGATATTAATATCCATCAAATTGACCGCACCAATGAAACAGATTTGAAATTATTTTTAGAATTTCCGCTGTCAATTTATGAAAACAAAAAACTGATAGAATACTACATTCCCAAAGTCAAATCATTGGTTAGTATTCCGGGGGACTTTGAATTATTTATTGCAGAATCCAGCAATCACGACATTGTTGGTAGAATGGTCATGGGAAAGAATGACCAGATTCGTGATGATCACAATATGCCTTTTGCACACATCGGTCTGTTTGATGTTATTGAAGATTACAGTGTTTTCAAGCAAATGATTGATTTTGGCAGAAAGTATTTTCAAAAGCATCGCTATCTGCTTTTTCCATTTTTTCAATCCACATGGTATCCTTATCGGTTTACATCAAAAGGCTTTGATGCTTATCACTATTTCATGGAGTTCCCTGACCAACCTTATTATTCCGAATTTACAAATAGATATGGATTTGAAGAATCCTATAAATATTTGGGAAGTATTACTTATGATATGGAAAGTATTATCTCAGATAACGAATACTCATACAAAAAAGCGATTAAAAACAATATCCAGTTTAGAAACTTCGATAAATCAAATGTGAGAGAGGATTTGAAATATATCTATGAGCTAACAGTCAATAATTATAATAACATCACCAACAGATTCTTTACGACCATTTCTTTCAATGAATTCTATCAGTTATACATCGGAATCATAGAAATGCTAGACAGTGAATTTTTAACCTTTGGTGTCAACCAGGAAGGGGTCCCGGTTTGTTATTGTTTTTCTCCACCTGATTACACACCCATCATTTTAGGTGTCAGTGATACTGTTTCAGGCTTTATCCCAAAGACTGCGGCAACTGATAACAATTATCGTAAAATGGGAATTATGGGTGGAATTGTTTATCTTCAAGGCCTTGAAGCAAAACGAAGACATTACAAATATGCCATTGGCGGCTATACTGATGAGCGGCTTTTTACCCATAAAGTCATGCCGGATAGTTTAGAGTGGAAAGAGTATAGTTTGTATCAAATATTAATATAATTTTTTATAAGGAATAATATATATTATGCCAAAAATTTACCACATTAAGAAGCAGTCAAGCATCCCTGATGTTTCCCAGATTGGCGGAAAAGCCAAAAACCTGGCAACCCTTTCCACAAACAAAATCCATGTGCCCCAATGGATGGTATTGACTGCTGAATTCTTTGAATCATTTGTGAATAAAGATATTAAAACAATTGATACACTGTTATCCACACCATGTCATGGTGATGAAGACATTGTATCGGTTTCAAAAAAAATCACTGAAATTATTGATCAAACCGAGTTTGATGCCGGTTTGAAAGAATTTTTTGAATCTGAAATCCAGTCGTATTTTGATCACCAGCATTCATTTTTTTCTGTGAGGTCATCTGCTGTTGATGAAGATTCAATTCAATTTTCATTTGCCGGACAGCTAGAAAGCTTCCTTTATGTTACCCATGACGAATTATTTCAATCTATTAAACAGTGTTTTGCTTCAGCATTTTCAGAAAGAGTTATGCAATACAGGCATACCAATAATATTTCATTTATCGGCGTTCGTCCGGCAGTCATTGTGCAGCAAATGATTTTTGGAGAAATATCTGGTGTGATGTTTACTGGCAATCCATTAAACAATGACATTGATCAAACGCTCATTAATGCAACTTATGGCATTGGTGAGGGCATTGTCTCAGGAGAGCTTGATTCTGACACCTGGATTGTTGATCATTTTGGCAATATTGTTGCCCAAAAAATTGTTCCCAAAAAAGAAATGATTGCCTTTGATAACAAAACTGGATCTGGCACAAAAAAATGTAATGTTGACCACGACCGATCCCAAAAGCCAAGTCTTACAAATGAACAGGTGCTTGAATTAAAACGTCAGGGAGACATTCTGGAAAGTCTTTTTGACTATATTCCACAGGATATTGAGTGGTGCATTCAAGGGGGGATTTTATATTTCCTTCAATCCAGACCGATTACTACTTTGGGTCATATTAATAAAAGCAAACCGAAAACGATTCTGGATAATTCCAATATCATTGAAAGTTACCCCGGTGTAACCAGTCCATTTACTTTTTCTTTTGCCAGTATGTGTTACAATACTGTGTATCGACAGTTTTATTCATCAATGGGTGTTTCGGAAGATCGAATTGATGCATTAACATCCAGTTTCAGAACCTTGCTATGCTATATTGATGGCAGAATTTATTACAATATCAATAGCTGGCATAAAACACTTCAATTACTACCAGGTTATAAGCTCAATAGTGAACTGATGGACAACATGATGGGCGTAAAAAGTCCCACAAAAATCGATGCGTTTTCATCAATTTCTTTTTCTGATAAATTTTTTATTGAAGTTCCCAGACTGCTCAATGGGATCTATCACATACTGGGCAGTTTTATAGAGTTGAACAAAACAATAAAATCCTTTATTCGCACATTTGACCAGGTTACAAAGGGCTATATGGATGAAAAATTTGAATCCTATACCAACAGACAATTGCTTGACATTTATGAATATGAAATTGAACCCAAAGTACTCAATAATTGGAAAGCGCCGATTATCAATGATCTATATGTTATGATTTACTTTGGAATATTAACAAAACTCATGAATAAACTGGATATTGAAAATAATCAGAGTATTCAAAATGACCTGCTGTGTGGTGAGGGTGAAGTTGAAAGCACAATGCCCACAATGGAAATTATCAGAATTTCAAACTGGATTAGAAAAGACAAGCAGTTAATGGATTTATTCATGTCAACCAATGAAGATCAATTGAGAGCGACATTGCTTGAATCATCAGACAGTCAATATGAAACCATTAGAAAAAAATTAAAGCAATACATCTCAGACTATGGTTTCCGGTGTATGGGTGAGTTGAAACTGGAAGAATCATCCTTAAAAGAAGATCCTGCATTCTTGTTCACCACGCTGAAAAACTACATAAAAAAGGATGAAATCAACTTAAAGGAAATGGAGGAAAAAGAAAAGGCCATCCGGAAAAAGGCAGAAAGTATTGTCTTTAAAAAGGTCAGTAGAAAACTCAAACCTGTCTTCTTGCATGTTCTGAATAATGCCAGAAAGGCAATTAAAAACAGAGAAAAGCTTCGATTCATGCGCACAAAAATATTTGGTATTATGCGGAGTATGATCAATGCCATTGGCCGAAATTTTTCCCATGATGGACTTATTTCGCAACCCAAAGATATCTTTTATCTGCATTTTGATGAAATGATTCAACTCATTGAAGGCCGGTGTATTTCTATGGATCATATTAAAAATACGATCACACTTAGAAAGGAAGCAGAAAAAAAATATCATGCAAAAGAACCTGGCGAGCGTATGCTCTTTTTTGGCGATATTTACGAGAAAAACTTTGTGGAAATTCAGACAGACTATAACTTAGATGAATCTGATTGTGATCTTGGAGAAAACACATACAAGGGAGTGCCATGCAGCCCTGGAGAGGTAGAAGGTATTGCCAAAATTGTTTTAAGCCCAAAAGATGCCAACCTTGATGGTGAAATCATGGTCACCAAACGAACCGACCCAGGCTGGGTTCCACTGTTTCCATCGGTCAGTGGTATAGTCATAGAACGTGGCAGTGTGCTGTCCCACTCTGCTGTTGTTGCCAGAGAAATGGGAATACCGACAATTGTTGGCTTGCGCGGCATTACAGATAAAATTCAAAATAATGACAAGATTTATCTGAATGGGACAACTGGTATTGTTAAAAAATTATAGGATCTATTGCATGAAATCAGACAATATTATTTCAAAATTTGTGGAAAATGCCAGACAGCATAAAGATCATGTTGCCTTATGTTATAGAAGTGGTTTTTTTAGGAGTCGATTTCAGCAAGTGACCTATGATCAATTACTTTCTGATGTCAATATTGCTGTCCATAATTTGAAAAAAAGTGGTTTTGAAAAAAAAGATCGAATCCTCGTATTTGTGCCCATGTCCTATGAATTGTATGTTCTTTGCCTTGGAATACTACATATGGGTGCAGTACTTGTGTTTGTAGATGCCTGGTCAAACATAAACAGACTGAGTATGGCATGTGACATTGTTCAACCTAAAGGATTTATTGGAACCTTAAAAGCGCAATTGCTGCGATTGTCGGCATCAATTCGCCAAATTCCAATCAAGTGCATTTCTACACAGTTACTGTCAACCCAGCCCCATCAAACAATAAATGAAATATATGCTGCTGAGACAACTGAAGAAGATGAAGCGATTGTTACATTTACAACCGGCAGCACAGGGGCCCCAAAAGCAGCAAAAAGAACGCATGGTTTTTTACTGGCTCAGCACCATGCCTTGCATGCCCATATGCCCATTCCAGAAAATGATATCAATCTTGCCACATTACCCATTTTTGTCCTAAACAATCTAACCATGAAATCCACCACAGTATTACCGGATTTCAATCCAGCCAGACCATCAGATTTTAATGCCAAAAATGTCGTAGATCAAATAATTGATCTTAAAGTCACATCATCCATTGGCTCGCCAGCATTTTTTGATCATCTGGCCAATTATATCCTGGAAACAAATACGTTCACATCATTTAAAACAATTTATACCGGCGGTGCCCCCATATTCAAACCCCTGGCCCAAAAATTCAGGCAGGCGTTTCCCCAAACAGATATTCATGTGGTTTATGGTGCTACTGAAGTTGAACCTGTAAGTTCGATTCCATTGCATGATTACATTAAACAAGATCATCGCTTTGGACTTCCTGTAGGAAAACATATTTCCAGTTTGAAAGTAAAAGTAATTAAACCATCAGACAATGCGCTCATTTTGGATGATACACAAAGGTTGGAATCATTAGAAGTGAATGACAATGAAGTTGGCGAGATCATTGTCAGTGGTGATCATGTGTTAAAAGAGTATATTGGCAGTGAAGCCATGTTCAATCAGAACAAAATTGTATGTAACAATGTGCTATGGCATCGAACAGGTGATGCCGGCAGAATGGATACAAATGGCCATCTGTATCTATATGGCAGAGTCAAAAACAGATTCTTGACACAAGATGGACATCAGGTCTTTTCTATTCCCATTGAGCAAGCGATGATTCAAGTCAGTAAGATTTCCTTTGCTGCAATGTTCATGGCACATAACAACCTTTATGTTGCTTTGGAGCCTGAAAAGCCATTATCTGCATCCGAGAAAGATGACATTTTATTGGAAGTGAAAAAAATCGTTAAGGATTTGCAGGTAAAAGAAATCCTGTTTATGAAAAAAATTCCACGTGATCCGCGACATCATTCAAAGGCGAACATTGAAATTTTGATAAAGAAGCATTCATGACTTTTTGGAGGCTTAAAGCCCATAGCCGTCAGGCTAAGGCAAACTCGCTCCGGTGCTCGTTCCCAGGCTCTGCCTGGGAACGTTTTCCGAGGTGGCTCTGCCACCTACGAACTGAACAGGCGGCAGAGCCGCCAAGAACACGTTCCCAGGCAGAGCCATAAAAGTCATTGCATTTCGTGAGGCTATGGGTACCTAAGAATTGTTGAACAGCCTTTACATTATGGCAATGAACGCTTTCTAATCTGTCAACCAACTGGTTGTATATTTTTTCCTGGATATATGAATAAAATGCTGATGTATCATCTTTTTTACAGTATTCAAAGCTCATGAGAATAAAAATATATTCTGGATTCGTCTCCAGTTCCTTAGCAAAAGTCCTGAAAAAAGTGGTTTTGCCACTTTGCCTGGGGGCAAATATTGAGAAGTATCGTCCATTGTCCACCATTGTTTTCATGTTCTGTTTATGGCGATTGACCACATTTTCAATGTGAAC
>Ga0272440_1001626_pt1 | contig 18218 bp, 11 predicted proteins | sample SSMMMBAug17_FD_192440 | JGI IMG/M metagenome (GOLD analysis project Ga0272440, IMG submission 192440) | Marine sediment archaeal communities from Little Sippewissett salt marsh, Falmouth, MA, United States - SSM-MMB-Aug17 | ecosystem: Environmental > Aquatic > Marine > Wetlands > Sediment ...
CGTAAGTTCTAAAAATTAGTTTTTCTCTTTCAATTTTATCCTAAGGCATAGGTTCAGGTTTATAATGCTCAAGCAATTTGTTTGCTTCATCCCTTGATGGAATTTTATCTAAACCTTCTGCAATTTTTTTACCAGTGAGGACATCACGAATAAGCGCGTTATTTCCATCAGAAACAACTGACAAGGGAATTTGTTTTTTTTCAAGCAACCTCGCTGCTGAAAGCGCTTCTCGTTCTCGAGATCCTAATGAGCCTGCTGCACATTTGATTACCATAACTGATTGGTCATCAATTCTTAGAAGAATATCTATTTGAGATTTATAGAGATCAGAGCCAATTTTAAAATTTATATCAGCATTTAATATAAAATCAGATAATAAATATTTTTTTTTATCCACAAGAAATCGTAAGACTGTCTGTCTGTTTTCCTCAGCACCAATATTTGGGATTTCTTTTCCAGTAATATAATCTTTTATCATTTCATATGGTTTTTGGCATATATTGTTCATGAATTGTTCCTTAAATTTACACTTTACAAATTTAATTTTTCAAAAAAAATAATTTTGTTGCCTATAAAGCTAAACTTTTTTGAATGATTATGCAACAAGGAAATATAAATAAGTGGTACTTTACAGTAAGTTATAGTTAATTTCATGTTTTACTATTATATATCATTGTTCTTGACAAAGCCTGTTAAGGCTCATATAAATTTTTTAGGAGCCATGAATAAAATAAAAATATTGTGCCTTTTAAAAAATAAAAAATTATAGTTTTAAAGGATGTTTTAATGACAAAGCAGCAGCTAAAGTCAGATATCAGATGGATACAAAGATATGATAATTATAAAAAAGCATTCAACTTGCTTAAAGATGCAATAAAATTAAAAAAAATATCTGATATAGAACGAGCAGGTTTAATACAGTTTTTCGAAATGACATTTGAATTAGCCTGGAAACTTCTTAAAGATTACCTTGAGGCAGAAGGATATACGATTAAAAGCCCAAGAGATGCTATAAAAACAGCATATCAATCAGGTATTATTTCTCAAGGTCATACCTGGATTGATGCACTTAAAGATAGAAATATGACAGTACATACCTATGAAAAAAAAATCGCAGTAGAAGTAGAAGAAAAAATTAAAAATGATTATTATCAGATCCTGTCAGACTTAAATTATTATTTTGATCAAATGATAATAAAAAATAATAAGAACATTGAGTATGAATAATGGTCTTTTGAATAGAGATATGGACTATATGGTTCAAGCATTTAAACTTTTTCCAGAAGTAAAAGAAGTTGTCCTTTTTGGCTCAAGGGCTAAAGGAACTTTTAAGCAAGATTCAGATGTTGATTTAGCTTTGAAGGGAAATAATATCACATATGATATAGTTTCAAGAATTTCATTTTTGCTAAATGAGGACTATCCTCTTCCATATTATTTTGATCTTATTTCATACGACAAAATATCAACACCTGAACTTTCAGCACATATAAATCGTGTTGGAAAAATAATTTACTCAAATAAGGAGAGATATCATGAAACAAAATGCATGGAATGCAAAAAAAAGAAAAGATTACATACAAAAAGCACGAACAAAAGAATTTGATATTATAATAATAGGTGGTGGAATTACAGGGGCTGGAATTGCAAGGGAAGCTGCTTTAAGAAATCTTTCATTTTGTCTTTTAGAGAAAAATGATTTTGCATTTGGAACTTCTTCTCGTTCATCAAAACTTTTTCATGGTGGGATGCGATATCTTTCCAGTTTAGAGTTTGGATTAGTTAGAGAATCAACAACCGAAAGAAACTGGTTAATGCATCATTTTCCTAACCTTGTTCGACCTCTTGGATTTTTATATTGTGCTTATGAAAAAGGTAAGGATAAACCTTTAGAAATAATTGCAGCTATTAAATTATATGATGCTCTTTCAAATATCATGACTGAGTTTAAAAATTACAGATCATCAAGAATTTTTTTGCCTGGTTTTGTTGAAGAATTTGAACCAGCAGTAGCACAATATGATCCAGATTTGGGGCATATGAAAATGGCTGGTTTTTATTATGATACTAATTGTGATGATTCAAGAGTAACTCTTGAAATAATAAAAGAAAGCCTTGAAAAGTCAAACTTTGATTCAATTGCAACAAACTACACAAAGGTTGTTGACTATATAAAAAATTCTCAAGGAAAAGTAAAAGGTGTTGTAGTAAATGATGTTTTAGAAGATGACTCTTTTGAAGTAAAAGGGAAAGTTGTTATTGCAGCGGGTGGTATCTGGACTGATGAAATTTTAAAAAATGCAGGCCATAGTGATGAAAAAATTTATCCAACAAAGGGAGTTCATATAGTTGTACCAAATGAAAGACTTGGCAACAGGAATGCTTTTGGTATACGTTCTTTTGATGATGGAAGATTTTTCTTTGTACTTAGAAGAGGAAAAGTATCTGTTATTGGAACTACAGATACTGCATATTATCCTGAATCAAAAGATTTAGATTCCCCCTGGTGTAAAAAAGAAGATTGTGACTACCTTTTAAATTCTGTTAACAGATTTTTTCCTCATGCAAAACTTACATATGATGATATTATTGGAACCTATGCTGGTATAAGACCATTAATAAAAGCAGAAGGTGCAAAAAGTGAATCTGATGTATCCAGATCTCACGAAATTTTTGAAACAAATGATGGAGTTGTTTCTATTGCTGGTGGTAAATCTACAACTCATAGATTAATGGCAGAAGAAATAATTTTTTATCTGGTAAAAAAAGGATATCTACCTAAATTTAAAGATATTTCATATCATAAAAAAGGTTTTTCAATGCAACCTTTTGATGTAGGCATCACCAGAAAAGATTTTGATCAATTATTAAAAGAAAAAGATTTAGATGATATTTCATGGCCAGACCAACTTGAATATTTTCACCAACAATTTGGAAAACAGGGACTTACAATTCTTGAAAATATAAAAAATAATCCAGAATCAGGAAAGCCTCTTTTAGCTGGATATCCCCATTGTAAGGCTGAAATAGATTTTATTTTAGAATATGAAAATGCTCCAACAATAATGGATATTTTATGCAGACGAACAGAAGCTCAATGGATGATATGGCATTACAAACAAGCTGAGCTTGCAGAAAAAGTTGCTCAAATAGCATCAGAATATTATAGCTGGTCCGATGAAAAGAAACAATTAGAAATAAAAACATATCTGGAATATATAAAAAATACTATCTGGTTTTAATTTTTTTATTTGAATGTAACCAAAATGATCGGTTATTTTTTTTATACAAAATTTTCGGAAGTAAAATATAGAGACAAGGCATGCCTTGTCTCTAAGAATTCGATTAGTACCAACTGTTTTGGTTACACTCAGATAGAGACTAATAAACAATTTTAGCTTGCCCAGTCAAATGCTCCAAATACATTTTAGCCTTAATTTCATTTATTTTTAAAAATCATTGTAAAACAAGTTCCTTTATTAACAAAACTTTCTATACTTATATCTATTTTGTGACTATCAAGAATTTTTTTTACAGTAAATAAACCTATACCAGTTCCATGAGTTTTCGTTGTGAATAAATGATTAAATATCTTACTCTTAACTTCATCAGTCATGCCTATTCCATTATCCTTAATCGAAAACTTAATTATATTTTTTTCTTTCCTAAGTTTAACATATATTTCTCCTTGAGCTCTTTTGGCTTGTTCAATAGCTTGTATTGAATTTGTAATCAAATTTAGCACTATACGTTGGATTTCACCTCCATTTATATACACATCTGGAAGGTTTTGCTCAATGTCAAAGTTTAACTTAATATTAGTACTTCTAAATTTTCTTTTGAAAATATCAAATGGTTTCAGGACATGGGGTTCTAATTGCTGTTTAAGTATTCCTTCATACTTTGCAACACTTTCATAATTTGTTATTCCTTTGGTTAAAATCTTTCCTAATTCAATAGTTTCTTTAATGAGATTACAATAATGTTTTAATGAATCAAATAATTCATTGTTGTCTTCACGCTGTTTGCCTGGGATGGTTTGTTGAATCTTAGATAAACCTTTTTCAATTAAATTAACTCCTTGTAGAGATGCTAAAATATTGTTAAAATCATGAGCAACTCCTGTAGCTATATTACCAATTGTTGCTTCATGCTCAAGCATTGAGATTGTTTTTTTCATTCTTTTTTTATCATCTTCTGCAATTTTTCGTTCGGTAATATTTTGACCAATAGAAAGAACACCTATAATACTTTTATCCTTTTCTTTTAAAATTTTATCGTGCCATTCAATAAAAATTTTACTTCCATTTTTAGATATAATTGGACTAATATTTCCTTTTGTTTGGATATTGTTCAACGATTTTTCAAATAATACCTGAGTATTATCTCGATCATATTCAGATGTAAACATTTCAAACCAGTTGCAGCCTATTACTTCTCTTAGTTTGTATCCTGAAAGACTCTCCATGTAAGGGTTGAAATACAAAATATTATCTTCAAGGTCTAAAACCAATATTATAACCTGAGCTGTTTCTGTTATAGATTCTAAAAGATTACATCTCTCAAGGAGATTTTTGCTTTCTAGCTTTATAACCCTTTTTTTTAATTCCTCATATGTTAAATTGTTATCCATTTCATCCTTTCATCTAAATAGCTCTTAAATGGCTATACTTTAGGAAGCACAATTTAATAACTTTCCCATTATGGTTCCTTAGTTTTAAATAAATAAACTATATATTATCCAATTTTTTTAATCAGTTCAAAACTATTATGAATACTTACCCAAAATTGAACGATCATACAATATTCTATTATTATTATTAATTATTAATAATTAATTAATTAAAATAAAACCGAAATTTCAATTTTCAAGAACTTTTCTTGATAATTTATTTGTTCACTGGTAATACTCATAGTAACTTTTTGAATTCATTTATGTGAAAAGTGTTTGGCTGGAATATTCCAATCGAATAAATCCGCTGCTTTTTTAAGACTTCCACCCTGGCTAAGTATAAGGAACCAGTAAAAAGATTTTGTTATTGAGTCGTGTATAGCAATATCAAAGGGTTGAAAAAATATTTTTGGTCTGAACCCATTCAATTCAATAACGCATAAGGAGACATATAATGAAATACCCATTACCAGAAAGCATAGGCAACCCTGACTTATTTGTAGGTCGTGAGGAAGAATTTGAATACCTCAATGAATGGTTGGGAAACATTCCAAAACGACTGTCAATGTCTACAGTTATTCTTGCGCGACGAAAAAGTGGTAAGACTGCTATTTTAGAACGTGTTTTTAATAAGTGCTGGTCAAATAAGAATATGGGTATTATTCCTTTTTATATTTGTATGAATGATTCAGGGATTTGGATTCAAGATTTTGCAATATTATATTTTCAAACATTTGCATCTCATTATATTTCATATTTTGAAAGAAATGCTTTAATGGTAAAGCATTTGTTATCTTTTGATAAAATAAGAGAATATGGTATTACCAACGAAATAGATCTTTTAGTTGAAGATGTTGATATGCTTGTAAAACATAAGGAAAATAATGAATACCAACCCATGTGGCATATTGCCAGTACTGCACCTGATAGGTATGCTTCAATTTATGAACAACGAATACTCGTGATTATTGATGAATTTCAATATACCAATAAATATGTTTTTAGGGATCAGAATTGCGAAAAAGTCCATTACACCCTACCAGGCAGTTATCATCGTATTGTTGAATCAAAACTGGCTCCCATGCTTGTCAGTGGGTCTTATGTGAGTTGGATGCTCAATCTGATGGAGGAATTTTTAGAAGCAGGAAGATTGGATCAATTTTATATATCTCCTTATCTTTCAAAAGAGGCTGGGTTACAAGCTGTTTATAACTATTCAGACCATCTTAATAAACCAATTACCAATGAAACAGCAGAGCAAATTAATACACTCTGTTTTTCAGATCCATTTTTTATTTATTGTGTGATTAAAAATAGTAAAAAAAATATGCTTCTTACAAAGGAAGGTGTCATTAATACTGTTCAAAAAGAATTGACAGGAAAGCACTCAAGAATGTCAAAAACATGGGCAGAATATATCAATAAAACTGTAGCAAAAATTAATGATAAATTTGCCAAAGATATTCTCTTGCATCTGTGTAAATATAATGAAGAAACCTGGACCCCTGAAGAATTAAAAAATACTTTAAATATTGACCTTTCAACTAAATCAATTCATGAACGTTTAGAACAATTGCTTGAAGCAGATTTAATTGAAGATGGTGGCTCTGACATTGACTATAAAGGGCTAAGTGATGGGACTTTATATCTTGTCTTAAGACATCGTTTTGAAAAAGAAATCCAAAATCATGCTACTGACTTTAAAACTGATTTTCAAAAGAAAATTGATGATCTCAAAAAAGAAAAACAATCACTTCAGGGTAGACTCAATCAATTGGTAGGCAAGTTTGCAGAATACCAGCTTGCAACTGATATGCGAACACGAAAAAAATTCTCTTTATCTGTTTATTTTACTGGCATAAAAGAAAGAAAAAAATTGAATATAATGAATGTCAGCTTGCATGTTAAATTTCAACGCTCAGATGGCAAAGAAATGGAGATAGATATTAAAGCTGACTCAGATTGCAAAAAAGTTGTTTTAATTGAAGTTAAAAAATGGAAAACTAAAGTTGGTGTTCAGGTTATTCGTGATTTTATAGAAAAAATTGATGTTTATGCCAGACTCAATAAAAATAAAAAAATTATTCCTGCATTTTTAAGTATAGGGGGATTTAGTGTTCATGCTAAAAAATTGTGCCAGGACAAAAAAATTGGAATAGCTGAAACCATCAGGTTATAGTATAAAATATTTTTTATGAAAAGGAGCTTGTTATGAAAACAAAAAAAGAAATCGCTATTGCCAATCCAATTTATGATGTTGTTTTCAAATATTTAATGGAAGATACTCAACTGATATAATGCGATTCAGACGTTATTTGGGAGAGCAATATAAAAAAACGACAAGCATTTATTATTATAAAGAGAAAGGCAAAAAAAAAGTCAAAAAAAGAGCCTTTCCAATATGAACTATTTATTTTTATGTAAAGATAAAAAGATAGTTGCTTTAATTCAGAGAAAAAGTTTTTTTCCACTGGGAGATGACTCGTTGTTCTTTAATATTGGGTTCTCTGTTATATTCACCTTTAACTTGTACAATACTCCTTTTCAAAGGATTTATCTCTATTGTGATACAAGGCATATTATTATAACGTAAAGATACTATTGCTGAGGACCCTTCAACACATTTATTTGTGTAGTCATCATTACCTACACAATGATGCAAAGTCTTTCCTTCCTGGTATAAGTTTTCCTCTGATGTTAATTCTTCAAATGACCACGTTTTATTGGGTTCTTCATTTAATAACCAATTCCAATTATGAACATTCCATGTACGCTTAGACACTTTCTGTTTTCTTGTAATAAAACTATTCTCATATTCATAACTACGCTGAAGCACAGAATTAGGCCGCAGCTTTTTCCATGAAAAAGAAGTTCCACAACATTCGGCCTCTGTATATTTATGCTTTGCCCATATTAATATAACCTTACTTTGTTCTTCAGTAACTTTTGATCCATACCTGATAAACCATAAAACAGTATCTCTCCAAAATTTTATGTAAGACTTTTTATAGTAATTTGAAGTAGGATCAAAGTTACATTCAAAAGCCTGACTGCCAACAAGACGTTTTGCGACTGTTTCAGAAGCTCCTAATCTTAATACATCTGCATACTTAATCGTTTTTTCCAATAAACTAGCAAAACCTTTATTAGCTATAACAAAATCTTGAGGAACCTTAAACAGATAGTATTGTAGTTTGGCTGGAATATTCCAATCGAATAAATTCGCTGCTTTTTTAAGACTTCCACCCTGGCTAAATAAAATGAACCAGTATAAAGATTTCAAATTTACGTAGTGTTTATCAAGATCTAAAAAATTCATAAGATCAGAAAAGGCTCCCCAATACTTCATTACTTTAGGTGTCTCGTATAAAGCGAATACATGTTCTAAAAAAGTTACTTTGCTGTCAGGATTCCAAGAATATGGATTTCTTACCCAAAAAGGAGCGAATAAAAATATCGCTGAATATGCATCATAGAATTTATCAAATTTTTTATTTGAGGAATAGTTTAAATAATCGTTATTTTTTGTAAAATTTTTAAGTGAATCGGATATGGTTGACTTTAGTGTTGATAAATTTTTTGGTTTATGGAAACCCATCAGCATTTTGTAATGCCTGGCCAGACGTATCTCAATATTAGTAATGTCTTTTGGATTAATAAACGTTTGAGCCTTAATGGGACTGTTAATATTAATACGAATTGGATTAAAAATTGGATAAAGAATTTCTTCAAACAATTTATTAAGATAAAAAGTATAAAATGGATCTGTTTTATCTAATGTATCTGCTTTATATAATGTATCTGAACAGTTATAATTATCATATAAGCCATCCCACTGATCAACATTTTCAAGAGTATATGCTTCGTCAATATAATATAGTTCATTGTACCTATTGGCTTTTTTCATAGTTCGTAAGCGAATTTTTGGGTATTCGTAACGATTACTACGCCAACTTAAACCCTTTTTTCGGGCTTTCTTTTTATTCATATATATCTCCTTAAAAAATTAATATTTCGTAATTAATTAAGTTTACATTATGTTCACAAAAGGCCTCCTATTTCCCCAAGGGCGGAACTCGGCCCTTGTAAATTTATTTTCGGAAATCACCTTAATTGTCAAAGAACAAAATTGGTAGAAGATTGATATCTTTTTTTTGTAAAGATAAAAGAAAATTGCTTTAATTCAGAGAAAATAATTGTTTCCATTGAGAGATAATTCGTTGTTCTTTATTATTGGGTTCTCTGTTATATTTACCTTTAACCTGTAAAATATTCATTTTCAGAGGGTCTAACTCTATCGTGATACAAGGCTTATCATTAAAACGTAATGATACGATAGCTGATAACCCTTCAACACATTTATTTGCATAGCCACCCACACAATGTTCCAAATTCTGCCCTTCCTGGTATAAATTTTCCTCTGATGTTAATTCTTCAAAAGACCACGTTTTATTGGGCTCTTCATTTATTAACCAATTAAAATTATGTGAATTCCATGTACGATTAGACACTTTCTGTCTACTTGTTTCAAATTTTTTATCATATAGATAACTGCGCTGAAGCACAGAATTAAGTCGCAGCTTCTTCCATGAAAAAGAAATTTCACAAAGTTCAAGCTTTGTATTATTAAGCTTTGCCCATCTTAAGACAGCTTCAGCCTCTGTATATTTATGCTTTGCCCATCTTAAGATAACCTGACTTTGTTCATCAGTAATTCTTGATCCATTCCTGACAAACCATAAAACAGTATCTCTCCAAAATTTTATGTAAGATTTATTAAATAAATTAGATGTAGGATCAAAGTTATATTCAAAAGTATGAGTTTCAACAAGACGTTTTGCATCAATATCAGAGCCACCTAACCTTAATACATCTGCATACATAATCGTTTTTCCCATGAAATCTACATGAAGAAATCTTCCAAAATCATAGTCGAGAGGAATCTTATAAAGATAATATGGTAATTTGGCTGGAATATTCCAATCGAATAAATCCGCTGCTTTTTTAAGACTACCACCCTGACTAAGTAAAAGGTACCAGTAAAAAGTTTTTATATTTCCTTCATCTTCATAAGAATCAAAGAAATATGTAAAATTATATTTGACACCCCAGTACTTCGAAACCTTAGGAGGTTCGTATAAAACAAATACATGTTCTAAAAAACTTACTTTACTGTTAGGATTCCAAGAATATGGATTTCTTACCCAGAAAGGAGCGAATAAAAATATCAATAAAAATGATTCATAGAAATAAGAATTATAATAAAACCAACCATTTTTTTTAATTATGGAAATGTTTAAATAAGCGTTGTCGCTGGTAAAATTTTCAAGTGAGTCGATTATGGTTGACTTTAGTGTTGAAAAATTTTTTGGCTTATGCAAAGCCATCAGCATTTTGTGATGTCTGGCCAAACGAAGCTCAATATTATTATTGTTTTTTTGATTAATAAACGTTTTATTCTTAATGGGTTCGTTTATAGTAAAGGGAATTGGGTTAAAAATTGGATGAAGAATTTCTCTACACAAATTATCAAAATAAAAATCATTTAATGTATCTACTTCATCAATTGAGTTACCCCACTCATCATGGTATTCAAATGTATATGTTTCATCAATATCGCATAACTCATTGTAGTCATATTTTTTTTTATAATTCGTAAACGATACTTTGGGTACTCGTGGGTACTCGTAACGATTCTGTAGGTAACGATGACAACGCCAGTTTAAACTTCTTTTTCTGACTTTCTTTTTATTCAACTACACCTCCTTAAAGTATTAATATTTAGTAATAAAGTCTTTTGGTGAGCACAAAAAAACGATAATATAAATATTTTAAAGCAAATCATTACTTTTTCTATACAATAAAAGTTTGTCAGAACATTATACGTAAACATCATGTTCACCAAAAGGCCACACACAAAGAAGTTAGAAGGTCTTCCCACAAAAAGCCTAGATATTTTTTTATGTCAAAGAACAAGAATAAACTAGTTATAATTATTTATTAATTTATTTTGCTATACAGGTTTTGCTCAAATTTTTATTTTTATCAAAATGCATCTGTCATGCCAAAAAAAATAATTTTTTGAAATTATATAAAAATCAGGCTTTTATTAAGATTATTGTATTTTTTTCAATATTATAAAATTGTAATATTCCAATTTTAGTGATATATTAATTGGAATATTCCTAATAATACTTTTATAATAAATAAGGAAAATCATATGCGAATTTTATTATCATGGATTGCTAAGGTTAACGATATGTCAAAAAATCCTATTACCAAAAAAGTTGAAGGACCAACTCTTTTTGTTTTAAGGGAGTATAGGTTTGATGATGTTTACGTATTTGCGCATGATAAGGTAAGTATTGAAAAAACTAAACGATTAAAGGCACATGTAGAAACCAATCCAAAAGAATTTGGATTACATAATATCCACATAGTACACATTAATATTGAAAACCCTACTGATCATGCTCAACTTTGGAATATAATTCCAAATCAAGTAGATAGAATCATTAAACAATATGAAAATAATAAATTGGAAATCTTTATTAACATATCTGCAGGAACACCAGCAATGTCAACTACGTGGATCATGATGGTTGGTACAGGTCAAATTTCAGCAACGTTACTGAATCCACAACTCATAAGAGAAAGTGGTGAATCTTATATTAAAATTGCAGACATTGGAGTTTATCCATTTATTTCAAAGTTAAAAGGGCAGGTGGATAAACAACTAAAAGTACTTCAAAAATTCAAATCACCCAATATGAATAGCATTATACGCATTCTCGTAGCATTAGCCACAAGTGGAATTAACCGACCTGTTATGCTTTTAGGAGAAACTGGCACTGGGAAAACTACCCTGGCTAAAGAATTTCATAGGATGACAGGACGTAAAAATTTTATTCTTTTTGTTTGTGGAGCATTTAAAACTGGGGATTTAAATTCTGTAAAAAGCGAATTATTTGGCCATGTTCAAGGTGCTTTTACTGGAGCTAACACAAGTAGAGAAGGTGCTTTAAAGCGGGTTGATGGCGGAACACTCTTACTTGATGAAATTGGTGATATTCCTTTGGATGTACAACGAATGTTGATAGATGTTATAGAAAATAAAGAATTCAAACCTTTAGGTTCAAACAAATCCATCAAAAGTAATTTCCAATTAATCTGTGCAACTAATAAAAACATAGAAAAAATGTTGCAAGAGGGTAGTCTTTTTCAAGATTTTTTCTTTCGAATATCTTCATACCAGTATGAAATTCCACCTCTGCGTTATCGTAAAGAAGATATACCTGTGTTTGTCGAAGATTTGTTAAAACAAAATAATTATAAGAAACTACATTTAGAACCTCACACTAAAAAAATTTTTATTGAAATGTTGCTAACATCAACACTTCCAGGAAATATTCGTTCAATTCAAAAAGCCATGGACAATTTATTAATTACCCAAGAACTTATAAAACCCATGAAATTGGGTCCAAAAGAAGTCGAAACCTATTTTAAAAACAGTCAAGAACCAGGAAAAGATAAAGATTTTTTCAAGCTTGTGAAAAACCTTTTAGATTTGTGGCCAGAAACGACCTATGCTGCAAAAGGTGAAAAATGGAAAGATAGTGTATTAAATATTGCCTTGAAACAGCTAACTCAAAACAAAGAGTATTTAAAAAGCAATGGTGAAATAAATATTAACAGTTTAAAATCTCTTCTTGGAATAGATTATAAAACAATTAAAAATAGACTAAAATCATTGTAAATAATTCACATAACGAATTAAAGGTTTTGGATCATTTTATCATACATTTTTTCATATCTTAGAACTTTTTTGACAAAATTTTGAGTTTCACGAAAAGGTGGGATTTTGCATAAACGTGCGACACGTGTTATACCAGCATTATACGCTGCAAGAGCTAACTTTATATTTTGAAGTTTTTTTAAGCATTGAGATAAATATCGTGTGCCTCCATGAATGTTTTGCATGGGATCAAATGGATTTTCTACTCCCATACTTTTTGCTGTAAAAGGCATTAACTGCATCAATCCTTGAGCGCCTTTGGGGGATACTGCACGATGATTAAAACCAGACTCAACAGTGATAACAGCCAGTATTAAGCTTTTTTTGACATTATTTTGATATGAAGCATCTTCAACAAAGTTTAAATAAGGCTTTACTTTTTCAACAAATCGATTGCGAGAATAAACTTTGCCTTTTGTTCTTGTACTTTTTTCTTCATTGTTCATTTGATCTATTAAGTCATATTTAGGAGGCCTTTTATGATAAAAAAAACGTTCTTTAATATTTCTTCGAGCTTCATCTGATGATATCGAAGCTTGATTATTGTCTGAATTTTTTTTGTGTCTTTTAATGTATGATTTGAAAAATTGAGCTGCCAAAGGATGATGTTTTTTTAATGATTTTTTTTGATCAGAATCGTTAAGACTTAAAGAATTATCCCTGTTTAAATAAATTGGAGAATGTGATTTATTACTTGCAATTAAATTTGATCTGTTTTGTTGTTTAACCTTTTGAAAAGATTGTTTACCCCTAAGAATTTCGTCAATTTGTTGATCACTATAACCACTAAGTTTTAATTTATACTTAAGTGAATTAGCCCATACATTGGCTTGAAATATGCCAGTTGTTATAACTAATGCTATCAAGTAAATGGAATGATTTCTTTTAATACATCTCATTATAATGTCTCCATTTGCTAAGAATTTCTGATGTAATCTGAACTGTATGCAAAAAAGATTCCAACAAAGATTTTGCTTTAATTTCATTATATTAGTCCGAACTACTTAAAAAAATAATCATAAATTTAATTGTATGGAAATTGATAAAAAATTGAGGTTTAAACAAACAATGAATTCATTTCATTTTATTAACATCTATAATATTTTTATATTTCTGTCAACACTGAAATAATGGTTTTGAAAGTCTTGATTGATATTTTTTTTGCATTCTGTTATTAATTTTTATTTTTTAAAGGATTTAAACTTAATGGAGATAAAAATATGCAAGCTTCTACCCTTCCCAAAATATTGATTGTAGATGACGAACCAATTAACATTGACTTACTTAGAGAAACATTAAAATCCAAATACCGCTTAATTGTAGCTACAAAAGGCGAACAGGCTCTGACTTTGGCAACTTCAAAACAACCAGATTTAATCCTTATGGATATTATGATGCCAGTCATGGATGGTTATGAAACATGTGAAAAAATTAAAGACAATCCCGAAACCAGTCATATTCCTGTTATTTTTGTTTCAGCTTTAAACGAGGTTGAAGACAAAGGTATTGGTTACGATATGGGAGGAAACGATTACATTACAAAACCATTTGAAATGTCAGATGTACTTGCATGCATTGAAACACATTTGGATCTTTCACGTTTGAAAAAGCGTGTCAAAGAACTGGAAACAAATAATTCTGAAGATACTGCTTTAAATAAACTTACTCAAAAAATTTATGATTTAAACACATCTATCAATGGCAATACCCAGATCGTAAAGTTATTTTGGTCATCTCTTGAACCTATAATCAAAAATCATGCCAGCCTTGATATCCCAAAACAAATTAATGACAAGATTTCTAACTTAAATGAAATTATTAATAATATAATTGACGATACAAGGGAAATGGCTTCCTTGGTTGATAATTTTTTAGGAAAAAGAAAGCCGAATAAATGAAAATACTCATTGTTGATGATTCAAAAAATGGTGCTTTAGCACTTCAAATGATACTTGTAGATCAAGGATATGATGATGTACACGTGGAATATTCAGCAAAAGGTGCATTTGACTATCTGGATTCTCTACCAACAGACTCCCCCTGTCAGCTAGTTTTAATGGATATTCGCATGCCAGAAATGGATGGAATAGAAGCTACAAAATGGTTAAAAAAACATCAACAATATAAAGAAATTCCTGTTGTTATGGTTTCTGGTGATGAGGACATAGAACGTCTTAAACAGGCTTTTAATGCTGGAGCCAATGACTTTATTAGAAAATCCTCAGAAGAGACAGAGATAATTGCCCGTGTAAAATCAACCCTTAGACTAAAACAGGAAATGGAAAATAGGAAAGCTCACGAGAAACAACTTCAATCATTGACTGAAAAATATAAAACTAAAGCCCTTGAAGCAGAATTGGCAAACAGAGCAAAAGCACAGTTCCTGGCAAATATGAGCCACGAAATCAGAACTCCGATGAATGCAATTACAGGAATGACAACCCTTGCAATTAATGAAAACAAGTCTCCTTTAGTAGATAAGTACCTGAAAACTATTCAAAGCTCCTCACAATTGTTACTAACATTATTAAATGATATCCTTGATATATCAAAAATTGAAGCTGGCAGACTAAATATGGAATATACTGAATTCAACATCCGATCTATAATGGAACAATCTGTAACAATTTTTGGTAGCAAAGCATCTTTTAAAGATATTGAATTGATCTTATCCATTGATAACAATATACCAGATAATTTGATTGGTGATCCCCATCGTTTTAATCAAGTATTAAATAATTTAATTTCAAACGCAATTAAATTTACATCTGAAGGATATATTTCAGTAAATGCTCGCATGCTTAATAAAGAAGCTGATAAAGTTACTATTCAATTTGAAGTTAATGATACTGGCATGGGCATAGAGCAATCAAATTATAATGAACTATTTAAGTCATTTACTCAAGCTGACAGCTCAACAACCAGAAAATTTGGTGGTACAGGACTTGGCCTGACTATATGTAAAAACCTGGTTGAATTAATGGATGGAAAAATTTGGATTGAAAGTAAAGTAAATGAAGGATCTAAATTTATTTTTACTGCTTCCTTTTCTATTTCTAAAAAACAGCTCGAAAAAAAATCCTGGCTACCTTCTGATGAAGAATTTTCAGACCTTTCCATTGTTGTTTTTGATGACAATCCTATTGCAGGATATGCAATAATTGGACTCCTTGAATCCATTGGATTATCTGCTATTCTGGTTCAAAACAAACAAAAATTATTTGACAAATTGGCTGATCCACAAAAAAATCCTGTTAACTTGCTATTGTTGGATAACTCATTTGAAGATACAAATGGACTTTCTCTTGCAAAAGATATTCGTCAAAATCTTTCTCTCCAACAACCTGACATTGTTTTGATGCCATATATAGGTACTGATTTATCTTGTGACATGATAAAAAACTTTGGAATTCAATCTTTTGCCAATAAACCATTAACTCAAAAAAATATTGCAGATGCCATTGTGTCAGCAATTAAACCAGAGCTTTTACAAATAGAAAATAATGATAAACCAATTAAAAAATATATAGACAACAATATTAGAGCATTATTAGTAGAAGATGATACTGTTAATACTGAAGTTGCTAAAGGTCTGCTTAAGGAATTAAATATTACAGAACTTGATATTGCAAAGAATGGACTTGAAGGCCTTGAGTTAATTAAAAAAGCATTAAAAAATAATAAAAGATATGATTTTATACTAATGGATGTTCAAATGCCTGTAATGGATGGGCTTGAAGCAACTAAAAAAGTCAGGGAGTATGAATCCACCTTTTCAAAAAATTCTTCTAATAGAGAAAGTGAAGAATCTCCAATTATAGCAACCACTGCTCATGCAAGGACTGAAGACAAAAATCGCTGTTTTGAGGCTGGCATGAATGACTATATAACAAAGCCAATTAAATTTAATGAACTTATTAGAGTTGTTGATAAATTTGTATGGTCAAAACGTATTGTATCAGAATTAACCATTGATTCAAAAAAAGAAAATGTAACAGAGTCTGTTAGTAAAGAAAATGACAATAGAAAAGATGATATTCTCAAACCAGAAGAAGCTATTAGTCGATTTAATGGAAATGAAGAATTATTTTTTCAGTTATTACGATCATTTAAAAAAGAATATTTGGATATTGATCAACAAATAAAAAACGCACTGGAAAAAAATGATATAAAAAATGCTCACATTTTAGCACATACTAGTAAAGGAATTTCTTTTACTTTAGCAGCACCTAACTTTTCAGTAGCGGCCCTTAATCTTGAGCGAGCTTTAAAACATAAAAAACTTGATGATATTGATGTTTTATATAATAATTTTGCAAAAGAATTACAGATTCTTATCCAAGAAATTAATAGAATATTGAAGGATAAAGATCTAAGCTTGCAAAAGAAATCTATAGATTCGGAAAAGGAACCAGTTCAAAAAGAGACAAGTTTGTATCCACAAATTCCAGAAATAAACATACAAAAAGCATTAAATCAATTTGCTGGCAATTTTGAACTTTTTATAAAAGTATTGAAACAATTTTATAAAGAATATCAAAATTATACCGCACAAATTCGTGAAGCATATATTTCAGACAACTGGGTAAAAGTTCAGGGCCTTGCACATAAGCTAAAAGGAGTCTCAAAATATTTAGCTGCTGATTCATTGTACGATGCATCTAAGAAGCTTGAAGATTATGTAAAAGAGAAACAGTATGAAAAGATTAAACCTTTGCTAACAAGAATTGAAAATATAATTAGTAAAATTTCAACCAATATAAAAAGTGTTATTCAAATGGATTCTTTAAAACACGATGATAACTTAATAATTGCCTTGCCAAAAAATATTCAAGATCGTTTTAATACATTGTACAATCTGTTAAAAGAATCTGATTCAGAAATAAAAGATATGATAAGTGATTTTGAACAATCATTAAGTAAAATTTCTTTAACATTTTCAGCAAAAAATCATTTAAAAAAAATGGTACAAGAGATTAATTCTTACCAGTTTGATAATGCTAAACAGTCACTTAAATCACTTGCCAATGACTGTAATGTTGAGTTTACCGATAAAGAGGTATGAGGATGAGGTTTGCTGTACTAAAAAGCGAGACAATTATACTATTTTTTTTTGTTTTGATTCTTTGTTTAGGAATTCCAACTAATGAACTTTTAGCCTCCAAGAATAAACATTTTCCAGTCCCTCCTTTTCTATGTGATAATGTTCTATTTTGGAAAAAAATCTATACCCATGTTTCTACAGATGAAGGATTAATTCATGATCGTAAATACCCTTTAATTATTTATCAAAAAATTCATGTGGGTAATCGTCGAGGAAGAACACTAGATAAGTATGTTAATAGCTACAAGAAAAGAATAGCAGATCTTCTAAAGGAAATTCCTTATTTACCAACTACTGCTCAAACCCAAGAACAAAAACGTATTGTTAAAATGTTTTTAGAATATTCCTCTTTAAATGACATACCTCAAGCAATTAAACGCATACGTTTTCAATTGGGTCAAAGAGAAAGTTTTCTGACAGGCCTTGAACAATCAGGGATGTATATTGATGAAATTTTTGCCATAATAAAAAGAGAAAATTTACCCTTAAGACTCGCATATCTTCCTCATGTGGAATCTGCATTTAATACACATGCAGTATCTAAAGCTGGGGCTGCAGGCCTTTGGCAATTTATGTGGGAGACTGGTAAACAGTTTTTAGATATAGATCGCTATATTGATGAACGTCTTGATCAAATATTAAGTACT
>Ga0272440_1001627_pt1 | contig 18214 bp, 17 predicted proteins | sample SSMMMBAug17_FD_192440 | JGI IMG/M metagenome (GOLD analysis project Ga0272440, IMG submission 192440) | Marine sediment archaeal communities from Little Sippewissett salt marsh, Falmouth, MA, United States - SSM-MMB-Aug17 | ecosystem: Environmental > Aquatic > Marine > Wetlands > Sediment ...
TTTCCATCATCCGAATGGTTCCCAGGCGAATTATATTAATGGAATGGCAATATTGTATAATTTTATACCCTACCAGCGACGAGCTAAAAATGCGGGTAAATGCGGTGTAGAAGTTGAAGGAGGAATGGATGAGAGCCTTTTTGTTTACCACTAAATTCGGGGGAGTCTGAATTTTGCGTCCAATTTAAAACAATTATTGATGAATTATTTGTAGTATTTTCAATAGCAAGTGATAAAATAGGTGTTGGTTTTTCACCAATGCAAATCTCATCAATAAACCATCCATCTCCAACAATTGTTTTATCAGATTGTATTCGAAATCTAATATAAATATTCGAACCAACATAATCATTTAGATCGATTTGAACTTTTGACCATTGATTTATTAAACCTGTAAAGGATTTTAGATGAGACCAATTAGTGGCGTCAGTCGATATTTTCAACTTTAATTTTAGGAGTAATTTCTCGTTTAACAAATTCAGCTGCATTTTTTTCAGATAATGATTCTTTTTTATTTAATTTGATCTGACCCTCAAGCGGATTTCTTTTTGTAGGCCATTTATCAGAAATAGTTCGTTTTTTAACTAATTTTCAATGTTTTTTGTTTCTCGTTATATTGAGTAGGTGTAATTCATTAACTTAAAAAACAACAAATTTTAAAAACCAAATTCGTCCTTAATTTTTTTTAAATATCCATTTTGTTCTATAATTTTTAGTCCTTTATTAAAATCATTGATTATTGTCTGACCATTAGGAATTTTTTTTGATATTACTATATGGATGGTTTCTTCTTCCAATGGTTTACCAATAAATTCGATTTTATCTTTTAAATGTGGAAATTTTTTATTTATCATATCAAGGATTATCATTTTAGAATTAATTAACAAATCAATCCTTTTTCTATGTAATTTTTTCATATTTTGCTCAAAATTAACAGCTTCATCAAATGATAAGTAATCTGCATTTTTTATTATTTCAGGTAAACCATATCCTCTGCCGATACCAATTTTATAACCTTTCAAATCTTCTATTTTTTCATATTTAACAGGGTTATCCTTCATTTTGCAAAAAACAACTTGTGTTGATTCAAATGAATCAGAATATAAGAACTTTTTTGCTCTTTCTTCAGTATAATAAGCGCCGCCAAGTCCATCTACAACACCTTTCTCAGCAGAGACCAGAGCGCGTTTCCATGGCATCCATTTTATTTTAAGATCATACCCAACTGTTTTAAAAGCCTGTCTTATAACTTCAGCTATATATCCGCCTTTATGGAGATCTTTGCCATAATAGGGTGCCCAACTTGTTTCATTTGCTAATGTTACATTTTTTTGCGCTAAACATTGATTATGAAATACAAAAATTAAACATAAAGTAAGCCACAGTAATTTCTTCATATCTTTTCTCCTTTAATTAATGAATGTCAAAAAACGTGAAAAATAATTAAATACTATAAAAGGGTGTTTAAAAGATTGCAATTTTTATTTATAATAACAAAGAGTTAAATCAATATTTGAAATTTTGATTTTTTGTATTTAACCTATTATTTTTATTGAGAAAATAATAATACTTTTAAAAACCCTTTATAACATAAAATAAAAAATTTTTGAAAATTTTTTTAATAATTCCTTTTATAAATAATAAAACTTTTTAATTTTCAGAAAAAAAGTAATTAAAATAAGGAGGGGAAAATGATTTCTTTTTTTCAAAATGGCGGAACATTTATGTATGTTATATTAGGAGTTTCAATTATTGCGCTTGCTTTATTTATTGAGCGGGCAATATATCTTTTTCTAAGACTAAATCTTAATATTGATAAACAATTTAATAGTGTTGAATTTTATATGAAAAAAAATAATATAAGAGGCGCTATTGAAGAATGTGTACGTATGGAAAGGCATCCATTAGGAAGAATACTTAAAGCAGGGCTATTAAAATCAGATAAAAGAGATAAAGATATTGAACTTGCAATGGAAGAAAAAATATTAAAAGAAATACCTATGGTAAAAGCAAGAATTAATTATATGACAATGTTTGCAAATATTGCAACATTATTGGGACTTCTTGGAACAATCATGGGACTGATTTCTTCTTTTCAGGGTGTAAGCTCTGCAAGTGCTGCTATGAAACAGCAAATATTAGCTCAAGGTATTTCTATTGCAATGTTAACAACTGCTTTTGGGCTTATTGTTGCAATACCATGTATTGCCGGATTTTATCTATTAAATAACAGAGGAGACTTTATAATAGATAAATGCGAAGAAAAGGCTTTAAGTCTTTTTAATCATATTAGTTCATTTAAAAGAGAAAGAAGTGCAATAGCTTAAAAATATTTAATATTTTAAGAAATAGACGTTTTATTTTTGATTTTTTGTATTAAAAAATGAAAGGGTATATTTTAATGCTAAAAAAAAGAAAACATAGATTAGATGAAGATATTGAAGTAGATATGGTTCCAATTATGAATATGTTTCTCGTGCTTATTCCTTTTTTGCTTATGTCTGCAAGCTTTTTCAATATTAAGGCAATTAACGCATCATATCCAGTTATATCAAACTCAAGTGAAAATGTATCAAAAGAAAATAAAATAAAAGTAACTGCGATAATTGAACTTATGAATAATCAAATACAAGTATCAGCAATTTCAGATTCTCTTGGAGAAGAAGAACTTTCTACATTCAATAAAACCATACTTTCAAATGACTTTAAAGATTCATTTGAAAATTTTGTAGTTATTTTAAAAACAATAAAAAAACAATATCCAGAAAGTGATACATTAATACTAATTCCTGATGATAATATTAAATATGAGACAATAATAAAGGCTATGGATATTGCTAGAAACTCAGATAATCTTACAATATTTCCAAATGTAGTATTATCTGGAAAAATATAAAATATTATTTGATTTTTCGTCTGGACTGACACAGACAAGTAGAGGTATGTGCTTAAAATAATTAAAAAATAAATAATGGACTACAAAAAAATGAAAGGAGGAATTTATCATGACACGTTTTAATAAAAAAAATAAATCAAAATTTGCAAATCCAAAGCTTTTAATAACTCCAATGATGGATATGTTTACAATTATTTTAATATTTTTATTATTTTCTTTTTCAGATAAACCAGAAAAAATCAATATAGATAAAGATATAAATCTTCCAAATTCAACTTCTACTAATGATTATTCCAAAAGTATTAAGCTTTATATTTCTGATTCAAATATTAAGATAGATGATAAAATTATTACAAAATTTAATAATAATGAATTTCTTGATAATTTTGAAACAATTAGAAAACCTCTATATAAAGAACTTAAGGCTCTTAAAGATAATAAAAATAATCAAAATGATCACATTTTGTTTTTATGCGATAAAAATATATCTTTTAAAACTATAAATAATATTATGAAAACATCAGGAAGCGCTGGCTTTGATAATTTTCAACTTGCTGTTTTGCAAAAATAAAATCTTATAAATTTATTAGGTTAATTATAAAAAAAATAATCAACGATGAACAATTTTTTGGAGGCAGTTATGAAATTTAAAAATATAATTTTTATTTTATGTATGAATATTTTATTTCTTTTAACATTAAATTTTAATTTTTCCTATGCGCAGGACAAAAAATTTTCAATGGAAAAAAAATTATTGAATAGAATAGATTTCAATTCTTCTTATATTATGGGACAAAGTATAAAATCAGGAGCAGTCTATCTTCTAAATAGAAAAAAATCTGAGATTGAATCTATGTTGAAATTGAAAAAAAATTATAGAGATGAAATATTAAACAATTTATCATTTCCAACTATTCAAAGCCAAGACAAAAATGAAAAAAATATGATTGATTTTCAAATGGAGCAATATGTAAAAAATTTTTAACATAACTTATATATATTTGATGGTCTCGTAAAAAGTGAATTTTACAAAAATCGGTATTAACAATTTCAAATTGTTACACAGAAAAAAAATCTCATTTTTTGTCTTTTTACGATACAATCATATTTAAAAGGCGATAAGCACCAAAAAAAATATTTCTAAATTCACCTTATAAGCTCTTTCCATTTACATTCCATCATTTCTTTTTATTCAAAAATGAGATTTTTTGTTAAATTAACAAAAAATCTCATTTTTGCTTAGACATTGACTTTATTTCCGCCTTTGTTCTTTGATAAGGGTTAGTAGAAAATTAAAGTTTTTTATTTCTTTATTTCAATCCTTTATATCCAAAGCACTGATAATCTTTTCAATTTCATTTCTAATTATATTATCTTTAATATTTTTTGAATAAATTTTAATCAAATATATATTAGTTTTGGTAGAAAAATAATATATTACACGATATCATTAACACTTCCATTAATGATTGTAAAGATTCAATAAATGGATGACTGGTGCGGGATTAGTTAAACAATTTAACTTTACTAACTATTCAAAGCCAAAAACAAAAATATGATTGATTTTTTAATGGACCAATATGTAAAAATATTTTTTGCATTACTTATGTTTTAAAACGTGATAATCACCAAAAATATTTCTAAATTCACCTTATTAGCTTTTTCCAATATTTACATTCCATAATTTCTTTTTATTCAAAAACGAGATTTTTTGTTAAATTAATAAAAAATCTCATTTTTGTTTAGACATTGACTTTATATAAAAAAATTAGATTTTTATTATAAATATTTATTTGTGAACTTAAAAAAAGTAACCAATTATAGAATGATGAATTGGCATGTAATATGAATATATATTTTTATTGAAATTTTTTTATGTGTATTGTATTTAATAAAATTTATAACAAATTAAAATTTAAATAAAAATATAAATATAAATAGATATCAAAATCAAGATAATAAAAAGTAAATAAACTATAAAAATTAAAAAAAAACAATATTTTATTATAAACATCTAAAAATATTTTCATTATTTTTAGATAATTTTATTTTTATACAAATGAATAAATAATATTTCTATATTTAAAGAGTTTTATAATAAAAATAATATAATAAAATGTTTTTAAAATATATTTATATCAGGTCATAATTATGACACAAATATTAATTCTTATCTTAAAAAACTGGCACAACAAGTTTAAATACTTATTTGAAATTGAAAAGGAGACAATATGACTCAGCCGCCAAAAAAGAAAACGTTGGGCCAGATTTTATTAGAGTATAGATATATTACTCAAGATCAGCTTAATGAAGCACTTGCCAAGAAAAAACAAAAACCAGAAAAATTTCTTGGTCAAATTCTTATTGAAATGGGGATTCCCCAATCTATTATAAATAAAGCATTAGATTCACATAGAAAACGAAAACCAATTGGTCAAATATTAATTGAGCTTGGCTTAATAACAAAAAAGCAGCTTCAAGAAGCATTAGAAAGACAGAAAATTTCTCATAAACCCCTGGGTGATACCTTAATTGATCTTAAATTTATATCACGAGATCAATATCTTGAAGCACTTTCCAAACATTTTAATATGCAGACAGTTTCATTAGAAGGTGTATCTGTTTCAAAACAGCTTCAAAAAACACTTGGTGAAAAATTCGCTCTTAAAAATAAAATTGTTGTTATAGAAAATACAGATACTAAAATTAAGCTGGCAATTGCAAGACCTACAAAAGAACTATCCGATGATTTGTATAGATTTTTACCAAGATCAAAAAAAATCGACCTTTGTCTTGCAAGAACAGATGAAATTGAAGCATTACTAAAAAATTATTATACAACATCTCAGCAGCAAAAAGGAAAAAAAGAAGAATTAATTGATGCAAGTGATGTTGAGTGGGAAACAATAGAGACAGAAGAAGAAGTTGAAGAGGATGATTCAACCTCTATTGAAGATGGAGACTCGGCAGGAGTTGCTGTTCAATATGTAAATCAGGTAATTTTAATGGCTCATAAACTTGGGTCTTCAGATATCCATATTGAACCCGGACTTGATAAAAGGCCGACAAGTGTTAGAATGCGAGTTGATGGTGTATGCCGAAATGTTATGGAAATTCCATCAAAAGATATAAGATCGGTTATTTCTAGAATAAAAATAATGTCTGGAATGAATATTGCTGAAAGGCGTAAGCCTCAAGATGGTAAAGCAAAGCTTAGGTTTCAGGGAAAAAAACTTGAACTTAGAATTGCAACTCTTCCAACTGTAAATGGAGAAAGTGCTGTAATAAGATTACTTGCCTCTGGTGGTGCACTTCCTTTAGAAAAATTGAATTTTTCAAAATTTAATTTAAGTCAAACAAAAAGACTCGTAGCGAAACCTCATGGTATTTATCTTGTTGTTGGACCAACTGGTTCAGGCAAAACAACTACTCTACATGGAATTTTAGATTATATAAATACACCTGATAGAAAAATATGGACTGCTGAAGATCCTGTAGAAATTACTCAACAAGGTTTACAACAGGTTCAGGTTAATCATAAAATAGGAATGGACTTTGCCGCTGTTATGAGAGCTTTTTTAAGAGCTGACCCTGATGTTATACTTATTGGTGAAATGAGAGATTTTGAGACTGCAAATATTGGAATTGAAGCTTCTTTGACCGGCCATATGGTTTTTTCAACCTTACATACTAACTCTGCACCAGAAACAATTACTCGTCTAATGGATATTGGATTAGACCCTTTTAATTTTTCAGACGCACTTCAAGGAATACTTGCGCAAAGACTTGTTAGAACTCTTTGCTCTAGCTGCAAAACTGAATCAAAATGTAATCAAAAAGAATATGAAGAACTTCAAAGAATGTATGGAATTGAATATTTTTCTGAATTAGGTTATACAAAAGATGACATAGTTTTACGTAAACCTGTTGGATGTGAAAAATGCGCTGGATCAGGTTATAGAGGAAGAACAGGAATACATGAATTACTTGTTGCTACTGATGAAATAAAAAACCTGATTGCCCAAAAAAGTAAAATTGAAGAACTTAAAAATCAGGGACTTAAAGATGGAATGAGAACCCTGACTCAAGACGGCGTTTATAAAATAATTAAAGGTGATACTGATTTACCTCAGCTGCACAGAGTTACAGCCGAAGATTAATTTTAAATTTAAATATTATGAAAAATTTTTTATTGATGCAAAATCCTTTATAACATATTAAAAATTTATAAATTTCAAAATCTTTGATAATAATCTAATTCCAAAATCATCTTATAAATTATCTTCTGGTTCAACCCAAACTATATGATTTTTATTAATAAAAAAAACTTTACCATAACCCTCACTGGTAGCGGCATCGAATAATACAACAAATGGATTATCTGTTTTTGTAAATAAATCAGATACTCTTTCATTTTTACCAATATTAACTTTGCCGCTTAATGTAGAACCATCAGCAGTTCTTATTGAAATATGTTTTGAATTCATTTTATATTGTTTGTCTTCCATTATATTCTCCTTAATAATACTAATAAAGAACTATTATAATAAATAAATAGTATAAATATTTATAAATATTAATAAAAGACAAGCAAAATTTATGCCGTTTTATTGTTCTTTTTGAAATTATTGTATTTGATTATTTTTTCAGACAATAATAGAATGTTGAAGACAGATTTTTATCTGGGAACATAGTCCAAAATCTTTATGACTAAGGTGATTTCCGAAAAAGAATATACCAAATATTAAAACGTTAAAAAATGAACAATCGACGAGACCTAGCATGCTACAGATTTAGTTATAAAGATTAGTACGTTGAGGACTAATTTTGATATGGGAACGTGGTCCAAAATCTTTATAACTAAATCTGTACGTCTCTATACTTTCAACATAAAGGTATCTTGAATCTCATATTTTGGTATATTTATTTTCGGAAATCACCTAAATCTGTATTAATCTTTAAAGGTTTTTATTCCTTTTTTTCTTCCAAATATTAAATATATTATACAGCCAATAAAGGGTATTAAAACAATAAATGCCCATAATAATTTTTTTTCAAAGCTTCCAAAATCTTTATATGCAACATCAAATATTGCCCACCATGTTAGAAGGAGAAAAAAAATACCTGAAGCGACTATAGTTATTATCTGCGTCATAAAAATTCAATCTATTTTGACATTTTTTTTAATAAATCTTGTATCTTAAGGAGAGTATTTACATAATACATACTGCGATTATAATAAAATAAAACTTTAGATGCTTTATCATTATTAATATTGGGTCTCCATCCAAAGGATTTTAAATAATTTGCAATGCTTTCAATAGCATCTTCATGAACAAAAAGATCTATTTTCCCATCATTATTGCCATCTTTTGCATATGATATAATACTGGAAGGAATAAATTGACATATACCTATAGCTCCAGCATATGAACCCTTAATGCTTAAAGGATCAATATTTTCACTTATTGTATATTGCAAATAAGCCTTTAATTCTTTAAAAGCCCATATGGACTTATTGTCAGCTTTTTCATTAAATTTTTTTCTTGGATATTTATTTTTGCTGGTAATTTCCTTCCATAAAGCATTTCTATGAGATTTTTCTTGAAGTGATGCCATTGTTGAAAAAGTATTTATTACTTTTCTATTTCCAGTATAAGTACCAAGTTTTGTTTCAACTAAGATAATTGCAGTAATAATTTCTTTTGATACACCATACTTTTTTTCAACCATTTTTAGTTTATTTTTATTTTTATTTAAATATTTATAAGCTTTATTAACATTTTTATATGATGAAAATTGATTATAATTTAACTTCGATTCATTATGCCGAAAATAGCCGCTTACACTTGATACATCAAAAAAAACTCCTGAATTTTTATAAATATTTTCAATTACTTTTTTATCAAAACCATTATGTATCAGCCGCTTTTTAAGTTCATCAAAGTTTATTTGATTGGATTTAGCAAAAGATTTTGTACACAAAATAATAAGACTTAAAAAAATAACAATTGTTTCAATATTTTTTCTCTTAAAAATCATAATAACTAATTTACCCCCGAAAGATTTATTGCATAAATTTTTTATATTATTAATAAAGCGTATCCAATAGAGTGTCCTTCATTAATGGATACATCTTTATTATCAAAGTCTGATTAATCTGATAATGTCTTTGGATTATATATAATTTTGTTCATTTTGTTATCAAATACCATATAGATATTATCTTAATCTTACCTGTAATAAAGATTTATAATAATTAGTTAAAAAATAATAAAATTATATTTTTTCAAAGATGTTTTTAAGTATGGATAACATATTATTCATTGTATTACAAGCTATTAGGAAAAATATGAAGTAAAAAAATGTAATAAAATTTTTGGAAATCTATTTTTAATTCTTAATTGAATTACCTGCAAAAAGCATAAAATAATTATTATTTGACTTCATTATGTTCTTATGCTAGATAAATTTTAATAATTGAAATATCTCAATTAATTTATAAAAAAATTAATTGTAGATTAGATTTTACTTCAAAATTTAATTAACAGAGTTAATAAATTTTTAGACAAAAAAGTTTTTATTGATTAATTCAACAAATTAAAAAGATACAAATTTTGTTTGATTTTGTAGCAAAAAATAGAATTTTCTACAGATTTAGCTATATAACTAAATTTTTAAATTAATAATTTAATACTCATCCATATTTAAATGCCCCATAATTTGTTGTTTCAAAAAAAATATAAAGTAAATTAAAAATAATAAAAAATGTCAAAAGAAATATTTAGCAAACGTTTAATCTTTGTAGTCGGCAAGGGTGGTGTAGGCAAGACCACATTAAGTGTTTCATTGGCTCTTGCAGCCGCACGTTCAGGAAAAAAGACTTTAATTGTTGAAGTTGGAGATGCTGATTCAGTTGGTGAAGTATTTAATATAGGCACCTTACCTCAAACTCCCAGAAAACTATATTCAAATATTTGGGGAGCAAGAATTTTTTCTAAGCAAGTTTTAGAAGACTATATAAATACTCATGTCAAACTATCATTTGTTGCTAATCAAATTACTCGTAGTAAGCTATTCGAACATATTGCTGCAGCAACTCCAGGACTCAAAGAAGTAATGACATTAGGTCAGATATGGCGATGGGAGCAGGAAAAAGGTGTTTCAAACTATCCAAAATATGACCTTATAATTGTTGATGCCCCTGCAACTGGACATGGAACAAGTCTCTTAAAACTTCCAAAAACTCTTATTGACATGCTTAAAGGCGGTCCAATTGTTGAACAAACAAAAATAGTTCATGAGATGCTGACTGATAAAAACAAAACATGGCTTACCCTTGTTACACTTCCTGAAGAATTACCTGTAAATGAAAGTATAGAATTTAGAAATACAGCTAAAAATGATATTAATATGCCTGTCAAAATAACATTTATTAATGGAGTTTATTCTGAATTATTTTCTGAAAAAAATTTTAATGTTATAGATAATTTATTAAATAATAAAAAATTTATGAATAAAGATAAATTGAACGATTATATATTAAAAGTGGCAAAAAATCATTATATAAGAAGAAATATTCAAAAAAAATATATTTGCAAAATAAAAGAAAAAGCTGAAGAATTAATCATTGAAATACCTTTCTATTTTATTAATGATATAAAAGTAAAAGATTCAGAACAAATTGCTCAATTATTGATTAATAAATTGAAATAAATTTTTCATTAATATTTTTAAATTCTACCATTAAGACCATCTTTTTATTAGTTGAAATAAATTACAACCCAAAATGTCAGAAAGTTCATTTATGTTAGATTATACAGAATTATTTAAACGAAATTATGGAGTTTTTACTGAAAAAGAGCAGAACAAAATAGCAGATTCAAGTGTTTTGATTGTTGGCTGTGGAGGAATTGGTGGAACTGTTGCAATTATTCTTGCTCGTTCAGGTGTAAGAAAATTTATTCTGGTTGATTTTGATATTTACGAAGCATCAAATATTAACCGGCAAATAGCATGTTTTTCATCAAATTTAGGCATAAAAAAATCTATAGCAATAGCAAAGCAAATTAAGGATATAAATCCTTTATCAGAAATTACAACCTTTGATAAATTATTAAATCACGATCAGATTGCAGCATTAATACAAAAGGTTGATTTTATTTTTCCTGCTGCTGATGATTTTGCTTTTAGTATTTTTATTTTTAGACAAACTCAATACTATAAAAAACCAGCATTGTTAGTTATTCCATCAGGTACATGGGCAAATGTATCAATAATACTTCCAGACAGCCCATTGGTTGAAGATATTTATGGAATACCAAAAATGGATTCTTATGAAAAGCTAAATGAGCTATTTAAAAGTCATCTTTATAAATTTGGTGCTATAAATTATTTAACTCATGGAGATTGGCAAATTGACTATTATAAATCATTTATCTTTGATGATTCTCCTCCAACTCAGATATGTTCTACAGTATGGATATCATCATCTATTGGAGCTCTTGAAGTATTAAAGGTTTTATCAGATAAATGGAAGCCAGTTTCCAGCCCAAGATACTGGGAGATAACAGCTAATAAAATAAAAATAAATAGAATTAACAGCCTTAGCCTGCAAAGCCTTTATACATGGCAAAGAAAAATTTTATGGCCATTATTTCAAACCAGTCTTTCAAAAGTATTAAATAAATTTGTTTATATGTTGTGGAATTTTATTTACAAAATAATGAAATATAAACAAAACTCTTGAAAGTATAAAAAATTTTAATAATTAGATATTTAGCATTCACTATACAAAAACTAATAAACACAGAGTGTTATGATGAAACAAAAAATATTGATAGTTGATGATGATTTTGTAACAAGAAGAACACTTGAAAAATTATTTGATCAATTTGATATAGTGTCTGTAAAAACTGGTGAGGATTGTTTAAAATTCATAGAAGCCTTTAGTCCAGACATGGTTTTGCTTGATATAGTAATGCCGGGAATAGATGGTTATGAAGTATGTAAAATAATAAGAACATATCCAAATATGAAATCTTGCAAAATTCTTCTAATATCTGGAAAATTAACTTTAGAAGATAGACTTAAAGGCTATGATGCCGGTGCAGATGATTATATTACAAAACCTTTTGACAATAATGAATTAATGGCAAAAGTAAATGTTTTTTTAAAGCTAAAAAATGCTGAAGATATTAATAAAATTCATAATGATTTTTTAAGACTAATATCACATGAAAGAAGAACTCCTTTGCATGGAATTATTAGTTGTGCTGAAATTCTTAAAAGAAATGACATTGGAACTGATAATATTAATTTAGTTAATATAATTTATGATTGTGGTGTTCAACTTCTTAAACAAACTGACAAATTAAATCTACTGCTAAAACTAAAAAATATGCCAGAAATTAATAAAAATTTAATAGAGATTAAATTCATACTTGATACTATAATTACAAAATATAACTCAAATAAGAAACAAATAATTATTAATGATATTAATAATTTAATAGAAAATAAGATTAATGTAGATTATAATTTAATAATCAATGCATTAGATCTTATAACAGAAAATGCAGTTAATGCATCGGGTGAAAATGGCAAGGTAATAATATCAATAGAATTTGACAATACTTTTTACTATTTATCTTTTATAGACAATGGAGGCGGAATTGATAGTGAAATAATAAAATATATTTTTTCTGAGTTTACAGTTCCTAATATTTATAATCATAATAAAGGCTGGGGTATTAGTTTACTAATAGCAAAAACAATTGCGAAACTACATGGCGGTGATTTAACCTGTAATAATAATACTGAAATGAATAATAAAGGGGCAGTTTTTACTTTTCAGATACCTGCCTGAAGTTTATGTTAACTTCCTAATTTATTTGATAACAACTGATTTATAAAAAAAATAATATTTAATATTTTTTTCTTGCAAAATAATTCATAATAGATTATTATTATTCTTTTCATTCGTCATTAATAATAAAAAAATAATAAAAATTTAAATTAATTTTTATGCAACTTAGCCTGGGTGGCGGAATAGGTAGACGCAAGGGACTTAAAATCCCTTGAGGCTTAGTCCTCGTGCGAGTTCGATTCTCGCCTCAGGCATCTGAAAATAAAAAGGAAAAGGTTGGTAACTAAATTAGATAGTTATCAGCCTTTTTTTGTTTGTATGATGTTGACAGAACTTGACATGCCCTTTCAGCTCTTTCAGCATGCTGGATGAGTTTTGTGTTTTCTCAGAATTTGAATGTTAGTATTAATGGTCGTACTATTTAAATAGGTGATCACACCTATGGCCCAGAAGATGGTCGACGCATGCCTGGAGTTGTCACACTTAGACAAAATTCAGATACGCAAACTAAACCTTCCTATTTTAAAGGTCACTGTTGGGGGGGATGGCCTCAGGTAGTGCGTTGCCCATAATTTCAGTTCTCTTTCAGTTTGAGGATCATATAATGGCATTTTATATATGAATTCATTTTCGAAAATTTTATTGAATTATCAAAATGCTATTATTATTAATAATATCTATCTGTTGTCTAGCTTTTTTTGCAAGCGGGGATGATGGAGTTATCCTTATTACTCTTTGATAATTAGTTAATGCATTTTCAAAATCTGATTTTAGTCTGTATGCTTCAGCTAAATCATAGCATGCTTCTGCAAAATATGGTGCTTGCTTCATTGTTTTGTTAAGAAGATCAATAGCCTTATCAATTTTTCCCATTGTAATATAAACTCTGGCCAGACCTCTTTGAGCAATAGAATAATCTGGTTTAATTTCAATGGCTTTTTCATAATAATCAATTGAAATTAAATAATTCTTTTTTATAAAATAAGCCATACCAAGATTAGTTAAAGGCTTATGAGGGGCGGCATAAATAAGATTATTAGTTACTTTTTTAAAACATTTTATTGCGTAATCAATCTGTTTTTGTTCAATATAGACTATACCAAGATTATTCATAGCATCTGGATAATCTGGTTTAAGATCAAGAGCTTTTTGAAAATGAAGTTCTGCTAAATTAAGTTTTTTTTTTGCAAGATATACAAGTCCAATACTATTATGAAGATATGGATCTTTTGAGTATTTTTCTAATGCACGTGTAAATTCAAATAAAGCAGCATTATATTTACCCTGAGCCATCAGAGCTTCTCCTAAGTCTCTTAAAGCCACTTCTTGCTTTATATTATCTTTATTGCTGCCAGCGCATGCATAAAAAAATAATGCAATTAATAAAATTATTATATAATATTTTTTCATTTTTATTATAATGAAGATAATTTTTTATTACTGTTATCTGAAAAATTATTTTGTATCTCAAAAACATTTATTTTTTTTTCATTTAGAAAAAGAACCATTTGAGTTTTTAATTCATTTTGAACAATTAAAATATCTTTATTAAATGCCTGTATCAAAATTCCTGAAATAACAATAGAAGTAGTATTTTGATGATTTCTATTCGAGCCAAAAAATACAGGATTTTCAATATATTTAATATTTACTGTTTGTAATAGCTTTTTAAGATTATAAAAAATGCTTTTGTTTTCATATAATGTAATAAGCTTCAATCCTTTTTGTTTAATTATAGATATTGCATCTCCATAAAGAGAGCCATAATCAACAAGAATTTTTTCGCCTGAATTTGTTATAATTAAACTTGCCCTTGTAGTAATATTAAACCCTGCATAATTTAGTTTCAATTCAATATCATTTTTATATTCACAGTCAAGAAATGTAATTAAATCTTTAATTAAATATTTTAAATTTTCTGATTTAAGAATAATTTTATTACCAGATTTATTATTAATAGAAGTGTATCTGGTAAAAAGACTTTCTTGTTCAATCCATTCTTTAAGAATGATTTTTTTTGTATAAAGATAATCACGAACAGCATTTGAAGTTCTGTTTTCAGGGCTTTTTAAAAATGAAAGGCAAATATAAGAATTATCTAATATATTTTTTTGATTATTAAAAATAATCCAATCACCTCTAACTGCTGTTTGAAATCCATCATCTTTTATAAGTAATTGCCTTTTATTTTTAAAACCCTGAGAAACTAAAATATCTAAGAATTTTTTTTCGCAATCTTGAGAATAATTTAATATTGTTGATATAGGCCATAATTCACTAACTGCAAGTTTATCTTTTTCAAGAAGTATATTATACAGATCAATTAATATACGAAATCCATTTTCCAGTTCAATAACAGGACAAAGGCTTAAATCTATTTTTAAATCAAAAGAATTGCGCCTTGGAAAATGATAAAAACCATTATCTTTTAATTTTAAATCTAATGCAATAGATATTTCAGTTATAAAATTAATTAATCTATTTTTGTTTAGAACTGAAGATCTCAGTGAGAAAAAATTGTATTCTAATTCAGGCATATATATATTTGTTTGAATATTTGTTTTAGGATCTTTGATTTTTTTATAATCTATTGATGGCAAACAAATCTGCTCTCCTATATATACTTCATCTAAATTATTAATATGTTTATTTAATAGTTTAAATAGCCGCAATCCTTTAAAGTATAACGAAGTTCCATAACTGCCAAATTCCTTTGATATTATTTTAGAAACAGTGTCCCCCTGTTTTATTGTATATAATCTATTACATTCATCATTATCGAAATTGTGAATTTTACCAATTGATATTAAAGGTATTTGAAATGAATTTTTTGATTGTTTTGAGATAGTATCACTATTTAGTTTTTTTAGTGGAAGTAAAATATTTTGCCCGGGTAATAAATCATCAATATTTTTTATATCTGGGTTAATATATTTAAATATTTGAAGAAATTGATGAAAGTCATGACGTGCAATTTCACCTTTCATTTCAAGAAGCTTGAAAATATTGGTGTCTTTTTTAACAGTATAAGGTGTACAAATAATTATTTGACCATTGTATTTTTTTATAGGGAAATGTCGGTTTATTAATGTTGCACTTACAAATGTTGATAAAAACATTGAAAAGATTAATATAATAAAAAAAGAACTTGAAATAAAAAGTTTCATTATTTTACCTTAGCTAAATTAAGATAATTTGCTATCTCTTCAGCAGTTTTTTTAACAAAAGTATTAAAATCATTACCAATTAATGGTTCACCAGGTGCAGGAAATTTTTCAATACCTGAAGCTTTGACTAATATTGGAAAATTTTTTAGCTTTGATTTTGGTTTAATATTATATTCCTGATCAAAATTATCATCAAAATACAATTGTTGAAAGTTTGAAAACTTAAGAGCATGAGCAGTTGAGTCAAGAATTGCTGTTTCATGTTCTTTTAAGAATCCATCTTTTTTTGCTTTTACCATTCCAGCAAGTGTTTCTCCACCATGAGTGCAAATAATATGTCCATTTCTATTTGCAATAAGCTGGGAATCAATTATTTCTTGCTCTGAAACAGAAACAAAGAAAACTTTTGAACAATCTGCTGTTTTGTTATAAATATCAACAAGGTGTATTACTCTTGGCATTGATACTGGATTTCCAATCATTGCCGCTTGAGCAACACTTGGTTTTACAGTCATTGGGATAAATTTACGATTTTGGTTTTCATCATTATAATAATTGTAAACCGGGTTTGCATGATTAGATTGAACTCCAATTATTTTGGGTAGATTATCAATAATGCCTGTTTCATAAAATTTTAGAAATCCACTCAGAACAGCAGTAATATTTCCTGCATTTCCAATTGGAACTAAAATTACCTTATCTTTTAAATCATAATCAAAGTCTTGAGAAATTTCAAATGAGTATGATTCCTGACCTGAAATACGCCAGGCATTTTTCGAATTTAGTAAAGCAACATTATAGTTTTCAGAAAGAGCTTCAACAATTTTCATGCAATCATCAAATACACCAGGTATTTCAAACACAGATGCTCCACTTCCTAATGGCTGAGATAATTGCTGAGGAGTAACTTTTTTATATGGCAATAGTACAGCAGATTTAACTTTACTGGTAAGATATGATGAATAAAGTGCTGCTGAAGCAGAAGTATCACCTGTTGATGCACATATAGCAAGAATTTCTGAGATTTTTTCTGAACTTACAAGATAATTAATATAGCTAAGTGCACTTGCCATTCCTCTGTCTTTAAAAGAAGCACTGGGATTTAAACCATCGTTTTTAAAATAAAAAAGCTGACTAAAATCATCTTGTAGTTTGCTGTTAGCCTCAATGCATGGAGTATGACCTTCTCCAAGATATACAATTGAATCAATTGGAATCACTGGTCCGATGAACTCATAATATAAATATATCCCCTTTAATGCTGGAATATTTAACATTTTTCTATAGTCAAATATATCTCTCCAAATATCTGATGGTACTTTTTTAAGACGTTCAAATTCAGTGTCATATAATAAAAGAACAGAATTGCATTTTGGACAAACATAAAGGAGTTTTTCAATATTGAATTCTTCTTTACATTTCAAGCATTTATATATTATATTCCCACTTGTTTTCGGAATTAAATAATCTTTTATATAGTCAGGAAATTTATTTATTTTCATATTTCTTCCTTATAAAAATTTGAAAAACGATTGTTGAGAAAAAAGTTTCAGCTTTTGGTGTCAGGTTGACGCAGATTTCATAATGTTGTCGAATACTTTTTTACAATAACTTCAAATGAGACCTTTAAGTTTATTCTATCATTTTTATATATTTAGATGATTTGACGTCAATAAAATAATTAACATATTATTTTTAATTAAGTTTTGTAAGCTAATAATAAAAATAGCTGATTAGCTCTGTTACACATAATTCTGCTTGTAATTCAAATAAGCTTCTTGAATTGGTTCAGGTAATGAAATATTTTTAAAAAAGTTAGATGGATAGAGATAATCCTCACCTGAATCGTCAATTATTCTTATCAGGTTATGCCTTTGTGATTTTTCATCTTTTATAGTTTCGTACACTTTCCAAATATCTAATGAAGCTTCATATTCTGAATTGTCGACACAGATAACAAAATTGTATTTCATACAAACCTCATTTAAAACAAGTAAAATTTTACTTAGATACATTAGTTTTTAAAAATAAAAAATATATAATTTTTCAGAATTTTTTTAATCTTTATCTTTATACATTTCAACAAAAAGTCAAAGTAGAATTAATCTAAAAGATGTTTTATTTTAATTTGCTTTTTTACCAATTCCATGAGCTTCATACCAATGTATTTCAGCATTATGAATTGTATAATCTTCAAGTTTTACGAGAGCTACACCTTTCCTTTTTCTCCAACGACCACTCCCATAAATTTTATTTAACTTTTTTAATTCCCTAATATTTTTG
>Ga0272440_1001628_pt1 | contig 18212 bp, 12 predicted proteins | sample SSMMMBAug17_FD_192440 | JGI IMG/M metagenome (GOLD analysis project Ga0272440, IMG submission 192440) | Marine sediment archaeal communities from Little Sippewissett salt marsh, Falmouth, MA, United States - SSM-MMB-Aug17 | ecosystem: Environmental > Aquatic > Marine > Wetlands > Sediment ...
ATCTTGCCCTGATTGTGCGACCCGATCGCAGAACGTTTCACTTAAAAGATGTTTTGATCGAATTTAAATATATCAAAACAAAATCGCTATCGGTTAAAAATATAAAGAAACAATCTGATAAATCTTTATTTGAATTAAAGCCGGTTCAGAATCAACTGAAAAAAGCCAGAGCTCAGGCGAAAATATATGCAAAAGCACTAAAAGATGAATTTGGGGAGATCATAGAATTGACCTCTTATGCGGTAATTGCGATAGGGTTTGAACGATTGTTGTATAAAAAATTGTAGATATTTGGAGATCTACTCAGAAATGGTGCCCCATTCAGCGTGTCAAGATTCCAATGAATTTATGCTTGGGTTTTAAAAACATGAAGAATAGATTAACGCCTTAATTAATTGGAGGTTTAACTCATGAACAACATTTCATCCAGACAATCTCTTGACTCAGGTCTGGCACTTGTATTGATTCTGTTATTATTGACAGTGTTTGTCGATCAGTTTTATATCAAGCCTGCAATATTGAGTTTATTGATTTGCATGATATATCCAGATATATTCAAGACATTTGCATTTATCTGGTTTAAATTATCGGCAATTCTTGGTTATGTTGCATCCAAAGTTTTGCTATCAATTCTATTTTTTATTTTTGTACTGCCCATTGGGCTGATCCGAAAACTTTTTGGTTCAGATGCACTGCAACTAAAAGCATGGCAATCTGGGAATCAATCTGTTTTTATTAATAGAAACCATTTGTTTACATCAGGAGATATTCAACATCCATACTGATCAGTGGATATGGATACTCTAAAAAAATTAACCCAAAAAGGTGTATGTGTATTATGGATTTTCTAAAAGATTTATATGGATTTTTGGTAACCCGCAAAAAATATTGGTTACTGCCAATTGTTATCGTGATGCTCATTTTTGGCAGCTTGATTGTTTTAACAAGCGGGTCGGCGGTTGCGCCATTTATTTATACTCTTTTTTAGGAGGACATTGTGTCCATATTAGGAATTTCTGCCTTTTATCATGACAGCGCAGCAGTCTTTCTATCTGATGGCAAGATTATTGCCGCAGCTCACGAAGAAAGGTTTAGCCGAAAAAAGCATGATGCGTCATTTCCTGAAAATGCAATTCAATATGTTTTGAAAGAAGCCTGCATCCCTGCGGATCAAGTGCCAACAGTCGCTTTTTATGAAAAGCCTTATATTAAATTTGAGCGTCTAATGGAAACTTACCACTGTTTCGCGCCAAAAGGACTTGCAAGTTTTATTTCTGCCATGACCGCCTGGCTAAAAGAAAAGCTATTCATGCGTCGTTTATTAAAGGAAAAGCTATCTCAATTGGGACTGGATTGCTCAAAGATTCAGATGATGTTTCCAGAACATCACCTATCCCATGCAGCCAGTGCGTTTTTTCCATCACCATTTAATGAAGCCGCCATATTGACAATTGATGGTGTCGGTGAGTGGGCAACCACTACCATTGGTTCAGGGTCTGGCAACCAGATTAAATTGCTTCAGGAAATGCATTTTCCTCACTCATTGGGCTTACTGTATTCAGCATTTACATATTATTGCGGCTTTCGTGTAAACAGTGGAGAGTATAAACTAATGGGGCTTGCGCCTTATGGCAATCATGGTTCCAAAACTGTCAGTAAATTTGAAAATATTATTCTTCAAGAGTTGGTCGATATCCGACAGGATGGTTCATTTCTGCTGAATATGAAATACTTCAACTTTGCAACAGGACTCACCATGTGTAAGGAAAAGCAATGGAAAAAATTGTTTGGGATTCCACTACGAAATCCTGAGTCAGAGTTGACTCAAGACTATATGGATATGGCACTGGCTATTCAAAATGTCACAGAACGAATCATTTTTCAACTGGCGCAAACGACAAAAAACTTGACGAAGTGTGAAAATTTGGTAATGGCGGGCGGTGTTGCTCTCAACTGTGTGGCCAATGGGAAATTGCTAAAATCGGAAATTTTCAAAAATATATGGATACAACCAGCAGCCGGTGATTCAGGGGGTGCATTGGGCGCTGCACTGGCATCGTGGTATATCGGCAACGATCAGCTTCGGAAAATAAATTCTGAAAAAGATATGATGGCCGGTGCTTATTTGGGGCCTCAGTTTTATTCCAATGAAATAGAGCGAACAGCAAAACGATATCGGGCAAAGTTTCGTCATTATTCAAATTTTGTATTATTGGCTAAAGATACAGCGGAATTGTTAGCCAATGGTAAGGTTGTTGGCTGGTTTCAGGGACGAATGGAATATGGCCCGAGAGCATTGGGTAACCGAAGCATATTGGGAGACCCAAGAAATCCGGAAATGCAAAAAAAGCTTAATTTAAAAATAAAATATCGTGAAGGTTTTAGACCATTTGCGCCATCCGTACTTGAAGAAGATATTGCTGAGTTTTTTGAAATGAATACCGAATCTCCTTATATGCTGATGGTAGCCAATGTTGTTAATACGCGCAGACATCCGCTTCCTGAAGGTTATGATCAATTAGAAATGTATGAACGATTGTATCATATTCGATCAGATATTCCGGCAATTACTCATGTGGATTATTCTGCCAGAATTCAATCGGTGAACAAAGAAACCAATGAAAGATATTGGGTATTAATTGATACTTTCAAAAAATTAACAGGTTATGGTATTTTGGTCAATACCAGTTTCAATGTGCGCGGTGAACCCATCGTCTGCACACCAACTGATGCTTATCGATGTTTCATGCGGACTGAAATGGATTATCTGGTTATAGGTGATTATTTGTTTGATAAACGATTGCAACCAGAATGGAAAGATGGAGCGGATTGGGAGACAGAGTTTGTGCTGGATTAATTCATGATATTTTCATTCAATTCTGTTTTTTCATGGCATAGTTATGGCCGCCTACCTCGTTTACCTCACTCCCACGCTTTGCGTGGGAACTAAAAATTTTTGGTATATTTATTGCTATACACAGATTTTATCACCACAACAACCAAATTCAAAAAGAAATACCCAATGCAAAACCGCTTCAAACAATTGGAGAGGCAATGGCCATATATTGGTTTCAGCCTGTTTTCATCCATTTTTATTATTCTGATTTGTATTCACTGGGGCATATTTGAACGAAATGTCATTGCAGTCCAATCAATCCTTCAACCCCTGGCAGCCCAGGAAACCTGGATGAATATTTTTCATCAGGATCAAAAAATTGGTTACAGCCAGCGGATGATCCAACCTCAGGAAAATATGTATGTACTTTCAGATAAAACTTTTCTTCAACTCAACACGCTAGGGACACTTCATGACTTACATCTTAAAACCAGTGCGATATTGAATACAGATATGTCTGTGGCACAATTTTCATTTGATTTAAACTCCGATCCATTTAAGTTCAACGTACAGGGAATGATTGAAGGCAAAAAACTTCGGTTGATTATCGGCGACACAGAAACACAAATGGTTATTCCGGAAAAAATCTATATTCCCACTGCTCTCATGGATGCGGCTTATGCATTAAATCTTAAACCAGGTGAATGGCGAAATATCAAATTGTTTGATCCATCGACAATGGCCATGCGAACTGTGATAATATTCTATGATGGTCAGGAGCGTCTAAATCTATTGGGTGAAACCTTGCTCTGTAAAGTTTACTCAATGGAATACATGGGAATGAAATCCACAGCATGGATTAATGCGGATGGTCAAATTGTTCAGGAAAAAGGGATCATGGGGATGACTTTGCAAAAAACAACAAAAGATCAAGCACTTCGTGGGTTATCTGGAGAAAAAACAAGTGACTTGATTGCCTTTAGCTCTGTGAAAACGAATATATTATTAAATAATCCGGATCGTCTGAGTATGATAACTTATGAAATAAATGGCCCTTTTGATATTAAAAACTATGCTGTCGGACGCCAATCTCAAATTGCCCCAAATATGATGTCAATCCAGCGTGAAAAAATACCATCCCCCCCTTACTACACGACTGGTGTTGAACAATTTTTACAAACTACGCCTTTTATTCCCTCAGATCATTTCCTGATCCGAAATCAATTAAAAAAAATAGTTCGCGATGCTGATCCAGTGCTGGTGAAAATAAAAAAAGTAATGGTATGGATCAATGATAATATTGTTAAAAAGCCAGTTATTTCTGTTCCAGATGCCATTGAAACATTAAAGCACAGGCGAGGTGATTGCAATGAGCATGCAGTTCTGGTAGCTGCCTTGTTACACGCATGCAATATTCCCACAAAAATTGCTGCCGGACTGGTGTATCTGGATGGTCGATTTTATTATCACGCCTGGAATGAGGTGTATTTAAATGACTGGATTTCTCTGGATGTTATCATGAATCAGTTTCCGGCAGATGTCACCCACATCCGATTGGTGAGTGGTTCACCGGATAAACAGATGTCACTATTAGGGATTATTGGCAATATTAAAATCAAAATTATTGAAAAGAAACCATGATAAAACTGGTTAATTTAACTAAAAAATATGGCAAGCATACGGCAATCAGCAATATTCACTTGACTGTCAATGCAGGTGAAATATTTGGCTTTATCGGTCCCAATGGCGCTGGCAAAACAACAACGATTCAAATTATGGCCGGTTTGCTGTTACCCGATACCGGCAATGTGTTGTTATCTGATATTTCCATGAACGACGATCCTGTTCAAGCCAAAAAACTGGTGGGTTATATTCCAGATCGACCCTTTATTTACGAAAAACTCACAGGGATCGAATACATGCGCTTTATTGCTGATTTTTACCAGGTTTCCACCAATGTTTTTTTTAAACGATCCGAACAACTATTGAATCAGTTCGGTCTGATAAATTATCAAAATGCACTGATTGAATCTTATTCTCATGGCATGAAACAACGTTTGATTATGGCCTCGGCATTGTTACACGATCCACCGATTATCATTGTGGATGAGCCCATGGTGGGTCTGGATCCCGCAGCGATCAAACTGGTACGAGACATATTTATGGAATTTTCCCACAAGGGGACTACGATATTTATGTCCACCCACACACTCAGCCTGGCCGAGCAAATATGTCATCGCGTGGGTATTATCCAGAATGGCAGACTCACTGCTACCGGCACCATTTCTGAATTAAAACAATCAGCCGCCCGCGCCAATGACCTTGAAGATATTTTCTTTCAATTGACCCGGTCAGAGAAAGCGGAATCATGATGAAAAATATTCAAGCGCTGTTAACACCCAGAATAATGGCCATGTTTCGGAAAGGCATGTCTGGAAAAAAATTGATGGGCATGACTTTTTTTGCTGGTATCGGCAGCATTATCTGGGCCCTTGTATTTTATGGATCCTACCGGGTCTTAATGTATTTTAAACAGGTTGAAAGCATTGGCGATTTTCTAACATTCAAGCTCTTATCCATGATTTTATTGACACTCTTTTCCCTTTTGATATTCAGTGCTATTTTAACTGCATTGTCCAAATTATTTCTGAGTCATGACCTTGGGCTTGTCCATGCATTGCCAGTCAAGTCTGAGACCATTTTTTTATCACGATGGATCGAAAGTACTTTTGACAGTTCATGGATGATGATTCTTTACACAGCACCTGCATTTATTGCATTAGGGATCGTGAATAACGCAGGTCTATTGTATTATAGTTCCCTTTTGATCAGCCTACTTTTGATATCCATCATTGCTGGGGGACTCAGCTCACTGATTATCATGCCCATTGTGCTGATTTTGCCAGCCACTCGGATTCGATCCATATTTGTTTTTTTGGGTCTGATACTGTTCATTGGAATTTATGTATCATTCCGCATCATGCAGCCAGAGCGATTTGTTAATCCAGAAGGTTTTGCTTCTATTGTCCTTTATTTGCGCTCAATCAGTACGCCCTCGACACCAATGATTCCCTCAACATGGGTATATGAAACATTGAAAACCGCCCTCGATGGTCCCACCACTGCTCCTTTTTTCAATATTGCGATCATGCTGAGTTTTGCACTTGCATTGATTTGTCTGAATGTAATTGTTGCGCGGTTGATTTATTTTAAAGCCTATTCCAAAACACAGACTGCGCAATCACGTTTGCATTCAGGCGATAATCAGTTCTTGTATCGGTTGTTGTCTCACATACCGGGTCCGGCACGCGCCATTATGATCAAAGATATCAAAACATTTTTTCGGGATCAAACGCAATGGTCTCAGTTGTTTCTGATTGCAGCCCTGATTGTAATATATCTGTATAACTTCTCGGTTTTGCCCTTTGATAAAAGCCCCATGAAGGCCTACTATATTGAAAACTTATTCAGCTTTCTCAATATCGCACTGGCTGCATTTGTGATGACAGCTATTGGCGCTCGTTTTGTGTTTCCCTCAATCAGCCATGAGGGGCACGCTTTCTGGATTATTCAAAGCGGTCCTGTTTCCATGAGAATGTATTTATGGATCAAATGGCTGGAATATTTTTTGCCACTGATTGTCCTTTCTGAATTATTGATTGTCACCACCAATATTTTGCTTCATGTCAATCCTTTTATGAAAAATCTTTCAGTGATGACCATGTTCTGTATTACACCGGGTATCGTGGCAATGGGCATTGGTTTGGGCGGTGCCTATCCGGATTTTAAGTCAGAAAATCCTGCCCAGGCAGTGACCAGTTTTGGGGGCCTGATGTACATGTTTTGTTCCTCTGCATTTTTTGGGAGTGTGATATTACTTGAAACCGGGCCAGTCTATCTTTTCTTTAAAGTCCATTTTCAAAGCCATCTATTGACAATAGTAGACTGGATATGGATTACATTCAGTTTAACCCTTGGGTTGTTTATCTGCATTCTTGCAGTCATTCTCCCTATCCGCTTTGGTGAGAAACAGTTGACAATCAAAATGCAAAAGCTCAGACATCGTGATCTCGAAAAAGAACCAGACAACATCTCAGAGAAGAAATAGAAGAAAGAAGTGAGGCTTATTAGAGTTCTTCAATCTTACCAATCAACTTCCTCACAGATCTTATTGGAATTTTTTATCGGGGTGGATAATTTTTATCTTGATTTTTAGGAATGGGTTAAGTAATTTTATTTATTCTTAAAAAATTATTTAAACAGATTTTTGGATTTTTGATAAAACCAAAGAAAGTGAGCTTCAATGTCCCCATACAAAATCATGATTGTGGACAACCCCAAGAATATCGAAAATATTGAAACATGCCTTTCAAATGCATGTTGTTCAATTATTTCAGCCAATTCTGGGCTGGCAGCATTAAAAGTGTTGCGAGAAAGCCCGATCGATATTCTTGTGACCCGACAGGAATTATTGGATATTAATGGGATCGGTCTTTTTGATGCTATTAAAAATCAACGACCTGACATGCATTGTATTATCATGTCAGACCGATGTTGCCGAATTGAGCCACAAGACGCCAGTCGTTTGGATTTGCTGATGCGACCATTTGAATATCAGGATCTGGCATCACGAGTAACCGATAAAGTTCAATTCATTCAAAGATGTCGTCTGTTAAAACAATGGGTAATGATCGTTGAGGATACTCGCGCCCTGATGTTAACACAAATGAAGATGTTGAAAAATATAGGCTTTAGCAATATTTTATCTGCTCAGAATGGTCATCAGGCGATTGAAACTTTGGAAAGTTCAGAGAATAAGCCCGCTTTGATTATCAGCGACTGGTATATGCCGGAAATGAATGGGCTGGAATTTCTTCAGTGGCTGCGAAAAAGTGATATATACAAAGATATTCGCTTTATTATGGCGACATCTCAGGCTGAGACAAAAAAGGCGATGGATGCCGGTGCAGATGCTTTTTTGATTAAACCTTTTGATATGGAAACGTTTCAAAAGGTGATTTGGGATTTGGTTTAATCAGAGATTAAATAGCCGGGGTTAAATCTATCAAAACAAAACACACAACCAACAAAAATAATGAAAGACCTTATTTTGAAAAAACGTATTATTGGCTATGATCTCGCCCGCGCCATTGCAATTTTTGGCATGGTCGTAGTTAATTTTAAAGTTGTGATGGGTGCATCGCAAAATGGCCCGGCTTGGCTCGTTGCTCTTGTTGGGCTTATTGATGGTCGTGCAGCAGCCACTTTTGTTGTCCTTGCCGGGGCCGGGCTTTCGATGCTGTCTCAAAAAGGACGTGTAATGGGAGATCGTGATCGACTTGCACAAGATCGCATAACGTTGCTCAAGCGTGCGCTATTCCTTTTTCTCGTTGGCCTGATCTATACGCCGATTTGGTCGGCTGACATCCTTCATTTTTATGGTGTCTACATTGCAGTTGCTGCCTTAATGTTATCTGTTCCAACACGCAAACTTTGGGGTTACAGTGCAGCACTCGTATTGCTGTTTGTTGTACTATTCTTTGCATTTAACTATGACCAGGGATGGGACTGGAGGACACTGGAATACGAAGGCTTTTGGACGTTGACAGGAATGATCCGGCATCTGTTTTTCAATGGATTCCATCCGGTTTGCCCCTGGCTTGCGTTTATCCTTATTGGTAATGTGCTTGGTCGTATGGATATGAGTGATCCATCCATACGACGACGTGTACTCCTGTGGGGTACAGGGGTTGCAGTTATTGCAGAGGGGATGAGTTTTATTCTCGTTTACACCCTTTCATCCGGAGCTAGTCCAGCTGACCAGGAAATCATTCTTGCTATTTTTGGAACGGAACCAATGCCACCGATGCCAATGTATATGCTGGCAGGCACGGGTACCGCATGTGCCATCATCGCAGCTTCGATTGAACTGGAAGAATATTTTCAAGATGCCGCCTGGCTCCAACCTTTTGTAGCGACCGGACAGCTTGCTCTTACTCTTTATGTGGCTCATGTCGTCATCGGCATGGGTTTCCTGGATGCCATTGGTCGATTGGAGAATCAAACACTGTCATTTGCCTTATTGTCATCTATGGTATTCTTTGTTTTGAGCGTAGTTTTCGCTCACTTGTGGCAAAAGCGATTCAAACGTGGACCGCTTGAGTGGGTAATGCGTCAAGTAACCGACCCGAGGGTTCACCTCAATCAGTAAGGCAGAAATAATGACTCGATTTTACTTAAAGGGACTTGCTGTACTCGCATTCTTTAGCATGTCAATGGTTTCTTGGATGCTCTGCGCAATATCTCCACGAAAACGAAATCCTGTACTTTTAAATCGTTCATTGCATACTTCATAAGACAACTGATTCATAATTTCTGAATCGACATAAGATACTTCATAACTATCCAAATGGCTTGAGATGATATTAATAATTTCAGAAATGGTCAAATTTTGCGTCAAAATATTATATTTGGTGCCATAATATAATTCTTGTTTAATAATATATAGAATCGCCTCAACCGCATCATGAATGGTTAAATAGGGTCTTTTTTGGGATGTTGCGCTACGCCAGACAGTCATTGGTTGCCCCATGATTGCCTGCCAGCATAGCCTGTTGATTGTGGTATGAAAACGCATCCCCGGTGAGACCCCACACACCGTACCAAATCGACAGATTATAAAACGCAGGCCGCGTTCATGATAATCAGCCAAAAGGTTTTCTTCTTTTAGTTTGGTCTCTGCATAGGGACTCTGTGGCTTGAGATCTTTTTCAGAACAGGTTTCGTTAATGATCGATGATTGCGAGCCATAAACACTGGTTGAGGATATATGAATCATTGGCACATTATGATTGCGACACTGCTTTGCCACGAGTTTGGTTGAGGAATAATTGACACGTGCAATTTTTTCACGAATTGCAAAGCTTTTAATCGCATCGGTGATTGCGGCCAGATGAACCACAACATCGCTATTGGCAATGATGTCATCTAAATCAATATGGGTAAGGTCTCCTTCGATAAACCGGTAATTACAATAATTAGAAAGGTTAAACAAGGAGCAAAAGCGGAGGGTTGAGATATTATCGATCATAATGATGTCAGCACCGGGAAAATGATTGGGGATTTCACGAATCAACTTTGATCCAATATTCCCGAGAGCACCTGTGATAACAATTTTCATGCGTTCACCAAATAAAATTCATTTTGATACGCGATAGTTATTTATGAGCGATGTTCAAGTTTTTAGGGAAAAAACTTGAACATCAAAAAAATTAGTCTTCTTTGTCTTTTTTGGCCTTTTCAATAATTTTTTCAGCAAGCTGCCCTGGAACTTCCTCGTAATGAGAATACTCAGCCAGAAAAGTACCGCGCCCGCCGGTCATAGAGTTTAAGTCTGGCGCATAAGTGAGCATTTCTGCCATCGGTGCATTGGCATTGATGACCTGATTCTTACCTTTTGTATCCATTCCCAGAACACGTCCGCGACGATTGCCATTCAGGTCACCCATAATATCACCCATGTATTCATCGGGTGTAATAATGGTGACTTTCATGATCGGTTCCAACAAAACAGGATTGGCTTGTTCTGCTGCTTTTTTGAATGCCAGAGAGCCGGCAATTTTAAAAGCCATTTCTGATGAATCCACTGTATGATAGGTACCATCATCAACAGTTGCTTTAAAATCAATACATGGATAACCGGCTAAAATACCATTGACTGCGGCCTCAACAATACCTTTTTCGACAGCTGGAATAAATTGTCTGGGAATCGCCCCACCGACAATCTTGTTAACAAATTCGAAACCAGCGCCTTTTTCCACTGGTTCCATTTGAATCCAGCAATCGCCATATTGACCATGACCACCGGATTGTTTTTTATGCTTTCCCTGTACCCGAACTTTTTTCTTAATTGTTTCACGATAGGGCACTTTGGGTAAGGTTAATAAAACATCCACATTAAATTTTCGTTTAATTTTTTCAACGGCGCTTTCTATATGTAACTGCCCCTGGCCTGACAAAAGAATTTCTTTTGTTTCGGCATTTCGATCTACTCTCAGGGCGGTGTCCTCTTCTTTAAGACGATTCAGTGATGAATATATTTTATCTTCATCTCCCTGGGCTTTGGGTTGGACAGCGTATGCAATCAATGCAGGCATCGGGATGACTGGTTCAAAAACTATTTTTTTCGATTCATCACAGATGGAGTCACCGGTTTGAGTCTCTTTTAGTTTGGCAAAAGCAACAATGGACCCAGGGCCTGCTTCAGATATTGGCTTTTGTTCTTTTCCGCAAATACGAAGCAACTGGCTGAAACGTTCTTTTGTGGATTTGGTCACATTGTAAAAACCACCATCTTTGCCCAATGTACCTGAAACAATTCGACAAATGGTCAATCGTCCGGCATAGGGATCTGCCATTGTTTTAAAGACCATCGCTGAAAAAGGGGCGTTGGGGTCTGGTGGACATTCAATTGTTTCTTCAGAGTCTAAAACCTGTGCTTTTCGAGGTTCGCGGTCTTCCGGTGATGGCATACAATCCACCAGAAAATCTAGAATTTTATCAACACCGATATTGTTTGTTGATGATGTCACCAGTACAGGTACAAAAATGCGATTGACTGTACCGGTTCGTAAGGCTTTTTTGATTTCATCATTGGACAGGGTTTCTCCCTCAAGATACCGCTCAACCAGTTCATCATCTGCCTCAGCAACACTTTCAATAAATTCTTCCCTGGCAGTTTCAGCATCATCCTTGAATTCATTTGGGATATCACCGTCAGAAGCTTTGCCATCAGCGTATGTGTAAGCTTTCATATCTACAAGATTAATCATACCTTTAAAATTGGATTCTGTGCCCAGAGGGAGGTGAACGACCAGTGGACGAATATCAAGAGATTCGGCAATATCAGAAATGGCTTTTTGAAAATTGGTATTTTCACGATCCAGTTTGTTTAAAACAATCATTCGTGGTGCGTTGTAATCATTGGCAAACTCCCATGCTATTTCTGTTTGCACTTTAACACCATCGATTGCATCCACAACAAAAACTGCGGCATCTGTGGCCATCAAACAACTTTTTGTATCATTAAAAAAATTTTGATCTCCCGGTGTATCAACAATATTTATAAAATGTTTTTTCCAGGGTACTTGATGAAAACCAGCATTAATACTTGTTTGACGTTTCACTTCTTCGGGTTCAAAATCCATAGCCGTGTTACCATCTTCGACCCGACCCAAACGATTGGTCAATTTCCCATTGAAAAGCATGGCCTCGGCAAGAGAGGTCTTTCCAGCGCCGCCATGCCCCACAATGGCGATATTCCTTATTTTGTCAACAGTTTCACTCATGTAAACTCCTTTTATGCAAGGATTCCATTCGCCTTGCACCATCAAAGATAGGATATGCCAATAGACGTATCCGAAAAAATATAAAATTTTTGTATTATGAACGGGTTATTTTGAAAAAGCAAGGATAAATTATATTTGATGAAATTTGTATGGGAATTGAGCGAATTTTTCATGGCAAAACAACTAAGAAATGGGCTCAGGCGACTGGCAAGTTTATCAAATTTCTTGTTACTTGCTGAGTTTAAACTGCGATACAATTTGTTGAAACTCATCAGAAAAAATGGTAAGTTCATTCGCAGCCTTTAAAATATTTTGAGAAATTGAATTATTATCCGATATTTTTAATCCCACTCGCTGAATATTTTGTGTCACCACGTTCGAGCTTTGTGCAATGATTGATGTCCGCTGGTTAACATCATCCGAACTTGAAGCCAAATGGGACATATTGTCTTTTATTTCACGCGTCACGGCATGGGCCTGAACAGCACTGGATGCAATTTCTTGTGATGCCAGACTTTGTTGATCAATAGACATGAAAATTTCTTTGGCAGAAATATTAATATCCTGAATCATCGTAGCAAGGTTATTGATAAATTGAATAACATCAAATGAAATTTCTTTCATGGCATCAATTTGGATAGAAATACTATCCGCAGATTCTTTACTTTGTATTGAAAATCGCTTGATTTCTTTTGCAATGGCTTCAAAACCAGAGTCTGCAACAGCATTGACTTTTGATGCACTGATACTTGCATTAATGGCCAATGTATCTATTTTATGGGCGATCTGCTTGATAAATTTCGTTACCTGTCCAATCTCCTTGCCAACCTTTGAAAGAGACTCAATGAGTTTTTCTGTATTTTTTGTCATTTGAACCGCTGTAACAGTGATATCTTTTCCTTTTTGTGCATGTAATTTAATTTGACTTAAAGTTTGATGCATTTCTTCTGTCGCACTGGCAACAGTATTCACATTATTGTTCATATGTTCAATTGCCGAATGTACGTTAATTGTATGATTATTCATTGTATCTGAGGCGTTTGCAATAGCGGATATATTCGCGTTCATTTCAACCGCAGCATCGGCGATCTCTTCAGCATCATAATGAATTTCTTCCGAGTTGCCAGAAAGGTCTGAGGCGATTCTAACCAGATTGTCAGAGGTTTTAGATAAAAGACTACATTTTGATTGAATATCGAGCATGACTTCTCTGAATGCAAAAATCATTTTATCAAGAGATTCATAAAGAAAGCCAACTTCATCTTGCCTATCTGACGCAACTTTAAACGAAATATCAAATTTTGAAAGCTCGCTGGCAATATGGGTAATATTTGCTAATGGTTTGAGAATCAATATCTTGAGGCAAACGATAATACAAACCATCAATAAAAGCAAAATAAATATGGCACCAATAATTTGATAATACTTTGCTTGTCTAAACCGGCTATTGATGTAATTAATCGCTTGTCTCGTTTGTTCATCTGTCTTTTTTTTTATGGCTGCTATTGATTTATTGATTTCCTCGTGAGAATAATAAAAGATAATTTCACCCAGTGACAATTCCAATGTGGAGACTATATCGGTTTTGTATACAATTAAACCTTCTTTTTTCATGTTTTGAGGAAAAACATCAAAAACAAGATTATCTTTGTTTTTCCATACAGACGCAAGAATTGAGTTATCGGGTTCTGTAATTTGTACAGCCCGAATTTCAGGGTAATCCATAAAACTTTTCAGGGCGTTTTGAATATCCCTGTGTGCGTAATTGTTGATATAGCCTGAAACTGTCTTTGTGAAAAAATCCGCATTCCATTTGACAATGCTATTCAATTTCTCTTTTGTTTCAATTTCTCTCTCATTGATCATCTGATCAATATGATTTTGAAAATAGGTTACAACAGATTGTAATAATCTATTCTGAAAAGCATTTGTTATAAAATTTTCAATAATCAGAAGAAAAAGAATGATGACACATGTGAATAAAACAAACTTGATTTTTAGACCATTTTGCCTCATAGTTACCGCCATTTTTTTTGAAAAGTATGTATGTTTGATCGTATCAATAACTAAAGTGAAAGCCACTTCTTGCATACTCAAAAAGCAATGCGCTGATTGACTTGCTTTTAAATAGGCTGCATTGTTTACCTCCTGAGATTAGTCAGTGAAAATGTAATTTTTGGTTCCCATACATTAACAAATCAAATTTATAGATTAACATTTAAACTGTCAAGAATTATCCTTTGTTAATATGTCCGCAGAACCTGGGAACGAGAAAAGTGTTAACTGGTATATAAGGGATGCCTATGATTTTTCATGGCGTAATTATTGCTAAAGTTGCCTTCTCATTCCCACGCTTTGCGTGGGAACGTATCTGGGACGCTTTGCGTCCCTAGCTTTGTAATTACGAAACACAGGACGCAAAGCGTCCAGGACGCATTCCCACGCAAAGCGTGGGAATGCGAAGGCAATAAACATGCCATGAAAATCCTTAGTTGAACGATAATATATAAGAAAGAAAAGAAAATAAAATACACTGATGGGCCAAATATGGATAATACTACAATTATTTGCCCCGGCAGCGCCCTGGGTAAAAATCAAGCAAGTTTTTTAAGTCCTGAAAGGGCGTGGGCGCATTCCCAAAAAGTCGGTTGTTTTAGCGATAATCATTGAAAAATATAGTATTCCAGTAAATCCACGTCCGCATGGGGCTAAAGCCCCACGCTACATATGGGGAAAAGGACGCTAAAGCGCCCTCAACCTCATTTAGTACATTATCAATAAGCTATCTCTCTTTTTGATAATATTAAAAAAAAATGTTTCTACCAGTTTCGTGTCAATGCCACCAGAGGACGCTTTAGCGTCCTTTTCCCCATATGTAGCGTGGGGCTTTAGCCCCATGCGGACGTGGATTTGCCGAAATATTATATTTTTCATAGTTAATTTATTAACAGGGGGTGCAACACAAAAAAGTTGTACTTTTTTAAACTTATTTTTTTATTGCATTTCTTAGCCCTGAAAGGGCGTAACATACCAGCCCAGGGCAACGCCCTGGGTAAAATATATTACAATGATTTGAGCCCTGAAAGGGCGACACATAAACTAACTAATGATAAAAGGTGCCCATTTATGTAGCGCCCTTACAGTGCTTAAAAATTTTTTTTACATTTCCCCAGGGCGTTGCCCTGAGCTGGTATGTTAAGCCCTTTCAGGGCTAAGAAAATAGTGCAACTTTTTTGTGTTGCACCCTTAACAGGGTTATTTCCAACTTGGTATTTAGTCTACGACTTGATAACCAATTCGAATTTTTCGACCTACTTTTTGGAAATGTGCCCAAGGGCGTTACATGTTTTATTTGATCTGACTGACTTTTTATGTAGCGCCCTTTCAGGGCTTAAAACAAGGCTATCATTTACCCAGGGCGTTGCCCTGGGCTGGTATGTTGCCGCCCTTTCAGGGCTAAGAAAAATTAAGTCTTTATGGGAATGCAAGTGGCAATTTTGGTTACTCAATTTATTTTTTGAGCACTCCTAAGAAAGATTTATCTATGTAACCCGAAAATGGGTGAATCATTCGGAGCAGATTCTTCTATCATAGGACAGGCAACTACGAAAACAATATTATAACAAACGGGTACAAAACAATTCTTGATGATACAAAAAAATCAGAGGTTATAAAAGATTATGTTATTCATAGATAAAGGGCAGATTCGCTTATCTGAAATTAAAAAAGATTTGTACTTAAATATTTTTCACCTCTATCAGGAAAAATCGTAACAATTGTACCCGATGAAATCTTCTTTGATAATTGAATCGTTGCAGCCATTGCAGCGCCACTACTCATCCCAACAAAGATTCCTTCTTTTTTGGCAATCATCCTTGACATTTCAAACGCATCATCAGTATCTACCATAATAATTTCATCCAATTGATCACGATTGTATATGCTGGGAATAATTGCTTCTTCCAGATTTTTCAGGCCTTGAATATAATGCCCTTTAGTGGGTTCAGCGCTGACAATCTTGATTGATGGGTCTACTTTTTTCAAAAACAAGCTGACTCCCATTAAGGTTCCTGATGTTCCAATCCCTGAAACAAAATATTGAATATCTCCTCTGGTTTGGCTGAGTATTTCCAGAGCTGTTGTTCCATAATGGGCGAGTTTATTGTGTTCATTAGAAAATTGATCGGTATGATAATATTTATCTGGAAATTGTTCCACCAATTCTCTGGCCTTAATGATTGCGCCATCAGTTCCTTTATTAGGATCTGTAAGGATGGTTTTTGCACCAAAGGCGGATATCATTTTTCTTCTTTCAATGGAAACTGCTTCACTCATAACAATTTCCACGGCATATCCTTTAATTGATCCAATCAAAGCAAGGGCAATGCCTGTATTGCCAGAGGTTGCTTCAATAATTGTTTTACCTGGCTTTAATTCATCAGTTTTTTCAGCAGCTTCGATCATCTTGAGTGCGATACGATCTTTTATACTCCCACCCGGATTATAGCCCTCCAATTTTGCCAGGATACGAACATTTTTATTGGGATTAAGCTTGTTAATCTCGATCAATGGTGTATTGCCAATGGATTGAAGAATATTGTTATATATCATTGGTTTACCTTTAAATAATGTTTAATAAAATCTTAATGTTTAATTTTTGAGTCAAGCATTTTTTAAATGGGGAACTTATTTTTCGAGCATTCCTAAGGAATTCTCGAAAAATAAGTTCCCCATTTTAAATGTTCGTATTGAGGTTTACGAGCCGTAGAGACGTAGCATGCTACGTCTCTACACGTTTTTGCATGTAATTATGATCCGGTAGAAACGGGTATGTTATTTTTTTTGAATTCCTAAGTAATTCTATCATATTTTCGCTGCGCCAACAAGGCAGAAATAATTCGGCCTTGCTGGACGTTTTCCTATTTTATCAGAGGTATTACTGCGAGGGGATCATTAATGGCGATGATTGTGTGGATTGGTTGGTAACGCCTTTGGATATGACCAGGTTTTGGCCCACCCGTCGACCATCATTGACAATATGCTCATGTGGATTTGAATGAGTCCTTCGGAAAGTACGTAATCTTGGAAATCGATTATGGATATACTCTTTCAGTTGTGGGTCTCCAAGATCAATTAAGGCTTTTTCTTCAGGTGAACAATTTCGTTTAAATCGTCGCCGCTGGCGCTTAAGACGATAGCGAAAGCCCTCAATAATTCCCTCTGCAAAATCAACGCGTCTGTGGTGGCTGACTTTGTTCTTTTTTTTATACTGTTCCCACTGAGACTGAATAAAATTTTGAACAAAATAATACACATATTCCGCAACTTTGAGGTTTTGTGGCGTACCGCTCAACTCAAGGACTGTACCCATCTTTTGTTTTTCCAGAACATAGGCGCCCAGCCAGATACATTCTACATAATAAAACTCATACAGCAAAACCGATAGAGAGCGTTGATCTCTGGAGTGACGTAATGCAGGTTTGCCCACAAAAATGCTTTCATATGTTTTGGGAGACTTGTTTTGAATAAACGAAATATTAAACCGAATCATTAACTCATTGGCCTTTGTCATTGCTAACTCGGCCTCGTGTTGATTGCTGCTTTCTGCAAGGGCCATGAGCTTTTGAATGCGACTCATGAGTCGGTCTTCATCTGAGGATTTCTCAAGGTGAATGCGATCTTCCAATGTCGGATAAGTGCCGCTAGCCATTGGATTGGCACGCAACATCAGGCAAGCGCGTTGAAATGTTGGGCCGTGGGATTTCTCACCCTTTCCGCCAAGCACCTCATGGGCCAGTTGGTGGGCCATTTCGTGGTGAAGAATCTCCCTGACTGTTGCCCATGAATAATTCATCAACAACTCTCTGCTCAGACATATTTCGCGTTTATCCGATGACCAATAGGCCCATTTTGCGGTCATATCACTTAAAGAAAAAGTCGGTTTTCTGAGTTGTCTGCGAATGGGAATGTCCTGTATGTGTAAGATCGCTTCTTCCCATTCTGCGGAGAGTCCATGAAGAAATCTAAGC
>Ga0272440_1001629_pt1 | contig 18202 bp, 12 predicted proteins | sample SSMMMBAug17_FD_192440 | JGI IMG/M metagenome (GOLD analysis project Ga0272440, IMG submission 192440) | Marine sediment archaeal communities from Little Sippewissett salt marsh, Falmouth, MA, United States - SSM-MMB-Aug17 | ecosystem: Environmental > Aquatic > Marine > Wetlands > Sediment ...
GCACAGTTATCTAAAGCATATGGCAGTGCATATACAGATAATCTCAGTTCGTATGGTCAGTCTTTTGTTTATGAAACAGATTTAAATGAAGGTATTACATATGTTGTCGCTGCTCGTTGCACAGCAACAAAGGTTACAAACGTTTTATTTGATTTTTGTTTTTATCTAAAAGATGGTGCCTCAGCAGATAGTTATCCTATTTATTTAAAACCCATACCTAAAACTTTTGCTGATCGCTCCATTGATGAAAATTCAGAACCTCATCCAATTCTTACTGGCTTAGACAGCAGTTATCCATATACAAGTAATTCTGCATATCCTGTTTTGCTTGATGGCAATACAGATTCATCAGGTAACGCCTTACAAACTATTCACGGCATGATTACTTTCAGTATTGAAGATGAAACAGATCCTTTGCCAAAAATAGATACTGTTGTTGGACAAATTACCAGTAGTGTTTTAGGAAAAACCGAAGGCATTTCTGGTGCTAATGTTACACTAATAGAAACAGGGCAAACAGTTAAGTCTGATTCTAATGGATTTTATACTTTTACTAATGTTCCTGAAGGCAATTACACTATAGAAGCAGGAACATCTTTTTTAAATAATACAAAGTTTCAAGCAATTTTAACTCAGGTAAATGCAGTAATTCCATCATTTCAACTAAACCAATGGAATATGGATGGATTCTTTTCATTTTCAGATGTTCAAAGTGCTGTTTCAGATGCAGTAGGTGAATATGTTGATATCATAGCAAATATGTTTACTAAAAACGAGCTTGATGAAGCGGTTGATGAAGCTGTTAGTGAAAAAGAAGAAATAATTTCCAGGATGCATCTTGATGTTGACTGTAATGGTGAGGCTGATGCTTTAACAGATGGTTTGATGATTATGAGATATCTGTTTGGCATTACTAAGGGAGAGAGCCTTCTGGAAAACGCTGTTGACAATGTTAATGGAACCTGTACCAGTGAAGAAGAAATTATTGCAAATATTCAAAGAATTTTGCCATCACTAAATACAAAGAAAAAAAAGAAATAAATCTGCGATATTTTAATATCGCATGTGTAAACATAATGAATTCAAAAAATTTCTCAAAATGAACTGGAGATTAAAAATGAAGCAAAAAAAGTCTCGTTTGATTGGATCAGTATTGGTCTGTCTGTTTTTTATGGTTTTTTCATTTACAGACTTGTTTGGTCTAGATATTCGGACAGATCAGAAAACAGGAATTGAGGATGCAATCCTGTTACTTAGACAAATTATTCCAAAAGTAGAAACCGGACGAGTTAGTGGTGTTGTTTACGATCAGTCATTAGAAACACCTTTGGCCGAAGTAACAGTTGCCTTAAAAGTAGGTGATGAAACCTATGAAACAAAATCAGGAGAAAATGGCTCTTTTGCATTAACAACTGGACCTGTTGATCGCGGTGTTGGCTACAACTTAATTTTTACTAAAGATCAAAAAGTTGCGAATCGTTCTGTTGTTTTTATCCTGCCAACACTAAGAATTGATGTTGGTCAGGTTCTACTATATACAGAAACAGAAACAATTTGCCAGGTTACAGGTCAGGTTTTGGATGATTTTTCCAATACTCCTCTTATTGGAGCCGAAATTACAATTATCAATTCTCTAAGTCAGACAGTTTCGGCTCAAACCGATAGCTCTGGTGAATTTGTGATATCAGGTTCTTTTTTTCAGCCAAATAGTACATATGCATTTTCTATTTCAAAATCTCAATATTTGCCTCAATATGCAACTGTAACCATAACAGGTGAAACCAATACTATAGATCAAAATCCTGTTCATTTATATTTAAGTTATGGAGCAATTAATGGTGTTATTATGGATGATGAAACAGGAAATCCTCTTGCATATGCAATGATTTCGGTTAAAGACAGTCAAAATAATACTATATGTGGCAATACAGATGAAAAGGGTCAATTCAGATTGACCAGCCCATATTTGCACCTTGGACAAACATATTCAGTAACAGTATCAAAAGAAAATTATGCAAGTCAAAATATTGATGTATCTATGGCTTTGCCAGGAGATAACACTGTTAATAGTGCTCCTGTAGTACTTAAAATTGGCGCAACATTATCAGGCATTATAACATCTCCTGATGGTGTCCCTATTGAAGGTGTTACAGTTCAAGCCCTTGATGCAAACAATAGTGCTTTTTCTGCTACGACAGACTCTCAGGGCGTTTTTACTTTACCAAATATGGATCTTCGTAAATCTTCAAAATATACACTCACTTTTACTCATGAACACTATGAGAATAGCAGTATACAAACATCAGCTATTGTTGAAGGTGAAAACAGTGTTGGCACTATTACACTTATCCCCAAAAATACTTCAGGTGGAACTCATACTATTACTGGACGTATAGTAAACAGTTGGGATGCAACACAAGGCCTGGCAGCAAATGTAAGCATAAAAGATCATGATAATATTGATCGTACTGCAACATGTGATTCACAAACAGGAAGTTTTGAAGTTTCAGGTAAGTTTATTCCACATCTAGATTATGCTCTTCATGCTGAATTAGAAGGGTTTACAGGACAACAGGATGTTGAAAGTGCACAATTAATTGTAACGATTACAGAAGATGATTCACAAGACGTTGGAACAATTTCATTATACCCTAAAGGTATTTATTTTAAAATTAGTGGCCAATTTTATGCTTATCAAACTGATATTAAACAAAGCTGGGAAAAATTTCTGACTGAAAAAATCGGTTTTACATTAACTTCCAGAAGCAGCAGCGATCTTGAAACTGCTTCTTCAATTTATGTTCACACAGATGATATTGTTCAGATACCTCAAGTTCCAGATGGTGTTCAATCCTCTTATATAGCAATTAATGGTCAAAAAACAAATTCTGCTATTACTTCAGGTACTATGAGTGATCCAAGAACACATTCAGATGCTGCCCCAAGAAATCAGTCCACAACTTTGCCATCTTTAAAAATGAGTAATTCTGTAATGCATCATTTTTACGTTTCTGATGCAGGCACATTTACCCTTGAAACAAGTGGAGAAATTGCCCCATATGTTAAGTTAACATTATATCATGGTTCTGGCTCAGTAATTCAAACTGTAAGTAATTCAGCAAATCAAAATGCCAACATTAGCCAGCAATCTTTGGAGGCTGGTTGGTACTTTGTTCAAGTTACTGGTATTAATGACACTATTTATGGTATTTATGATATTGGTATCCAGGGTACTGAACAATCTTCTGGCTCAACAGGAACATGGCTCACAGAAGATATAATATTATCCTGGTATAATGCTACAGATCAAAGTCTTTATATTGCAGGAGAGAATGAAGCCGGTTCAACAGGAACTGTGAGTATTACACACATGGGCGGTGTTGGAAAAATTGCGCGAGGGACATTTTCAGGTACATTACGCGCTTTAGATAATACCGGTCGAACAATTGTTCTTTCTAATGGTTTTTTTAATGTGGTCAGGAGTGAATAAAATGAAACATAAAATCTCTTCAATAAATTGGTGTTTGGGAGCGGTTGCAGTAATTTTACTGAGCATCTGGTGCTTAAATGTATCAGCAAGTACCAAAATTCCCAAAAACAGTCTGTCTATGATAGTCGGGCAAAATCAAATTAACTTTTCAGGTAATATGAAAGCAATAATTGAAAAACAAGACAATGGAGCTACAAGAATACTAATAGGTGTAGAAGATAAAGAACAAAGGGCTGAATTATTTCTCAGAGCGGATATCCCTTCATGGGATGGTCAAAATTCAAAATACATTCAAACACAAACTCATTCACTGATGTTTATGCTAAAACATGAAAATGGATCTGTATTTATTATACCATCAATTCAATTTGCCAGGGATTCAGGAAAAAAATATGTAAAGAAAGTTAAAACAACTGGAAAATCAGTAGATTTTCGAAAAGTGTCTCCTGATTGGGTACGAATGACAAAATCAGAAAGGTTAGCAACAGGCCGAGGTATAATTAGAAATCAAGGAATGGAAGGAAGTTCCTTTTTTGTTATGATTCAACCAGTAGTTGAAAATGGTCATGTTAAAAGTATCACAGGCACTTTTTCAGGCGTTGCAAATATGGGACATAATAGATTTCAAAAAGGTGAATATGTAAATATAATGGATGGTCAATTTAACATAGAGGTGAGACAAAATGCTATTTTTAAATAATTTAAATAAAAAAATAAGACAGTGGTGTGTTCTATCTATTATCATTTTTTTAGCTTGTGCTTACTTTCCTGTTCAGGTTTATGCATTTTATGATAATTCGCATATGAATACATCAGAAGATGCTATTGTTTTTATGGAAACCCGTGGGACAATCCAGCAAAGATGGTGTATTGATTATCTAAAAACAAAAACAGGTGGTCGTAAAACTGGTTCTGCATTTAGTGATCAAAAATCTGGTGATAGTGAAGAATTTAACCTGATACGACAGGAACAAGGTTTAATTGGTAATGCAAGAGCAGGTGCAATTGTTCCAGATTATTTTCAAGACTTTTGGTGGTATGATACCACAGAACATAACTGGCACTTTGATCTTGCTGGTGCCAGTAAATTTTATCAAAATAACTATACATCATATTCGCATTTTATGAATTTAATTCGCACCAACTATGAGGGTAAAAAAGTCGTAGCTAATAATTTTAATGATTATGATGGATATTCATACAATGGTTCTTATGGTTTTGATAGTGGACTTGGATATGATATCACAGTTGCAACCCTTATGAACAATGCTATGCTTACAATAGATCTTCCAAATTGTACTGAATGTGAAGAAAAATATTCTATGGTTCCTGATGGAAACCCGGCTATTGATTATAAACAAAATGGTTCCACCACACCTGTTGGATCTCCAGGTAAAGGTGGTTACAAAATTGGTAATCAGGATGGGACAAATTATAATTGTTTTTCAGATACTTTTGGAAATAATTGCCCGGATATAGGAAGCAAATCTGATGGCATTTATCAAATTCCGAATACTACACCAGGTGACTATAGTTATTTTACCTCTGATGAAGACTGGGTTATAATGGAGCCACTGGATAATGCAGCAACTTTTTATTATAATGAATGGTTTTTAGAAGGAGGTGCAAGCAGAAACTCCCAGAAAGATTATTCATCCATAAAAGGAAGATATTATTCACTTTCATCTCAGGATGTCAACTATTTGACTGCTGCTATTCATTATGCAGGTGATGCTAATGTTCAAATTCACATCTGGAACACTTTGGGGTTTAATCATGCTGCATATGAAGAATGGATTGAGGGTTTAAAAGATGATAATTATGGATATGGCAAAAGAACATTAGGTGGTAATGATCCAAAACGAAATTTTGAAGACTACGATCTGGTTGAAGCATATATTCGTGGTCGAGCAAATGATTATAGTACTGACCGATTAGATGTTTTGCTTACTGAAAATGCTTTTCTAACTTATCTTGCCAGAGAAAATAGAGATAATAGTGATATTATGCTAAATGAAGATAATTCTACAAGAAAAACAGCAGCAATATATGCTGTAAATCAAGCTATAACAACAATTGCAATTATGTATGAAAAAGCTGTGTTAGAATTGAGAAAAAATCGTTAATGCGAAAATTTTTTCTACCCTTACGTTTACCAGGGATAACAGGTATTTCAAGTACTGTGTTTATCCTATTAATAATCGGTTATGGGTGTTGGATTTATTTCTCACCCATACCGATCATATCTTTTAAAAATGGACAGATCTCTAAAGGAACTTTTTCCTACCTTCGCTTTGTCTTTTATTCAGAGCCAGCAAAAAAAGATTTTTCCAACGATCAGATTTATAAAGATTGTCAACAAAATATTGCAATAGCTCACATTGCAGATGAGCTTGGCCTAAAAGAAGACCATTACTATTATCAATTCTTACGTTTAGCACGTCAGGCAAGAATTCAAAAAGCTGCTGTATGCTGGTTAAAGCATACAATAGGACCAAATTTTGAAATTCAACAGGCTTTTGACAGATTTAAAATAGAGTCTGACCCAAAACAGGCAACAGAAATTATACAATCTTGCATTAAAAGAGATGTACATAAATTTCGTATAGATTGTCCTGAGGTTGTTGTTGGAAAATTCAAAAACAAGGCTCTTAAATTATCTATGATTAAGCCTTTACTTTCACAAAAAGAATGGTATCAATTTCTATCTTTTTTGCCAGCACCAATGGCAGATGCATATAAAAATTATCTCAGACGATTTATGTATTATATAATACATAAAAAAATAATTGAAATTTACTCTCCAATACAAAAAGAGCTTTCAGACATTGATCATTATCATGTAGCAAAGCGTTATATATCTGTAAAATATGGCATGAGTCATGATGGTATATATCCAACACAAAGGCTAACTTTAGATTTCCCAAAGACAGTCTTATTTAATCATTTTTTTGCCATTAAACATCGCTTCTTATCTGTTGAATCTGTAGATGTGCAATATACAGTCTTTGAAGACATGGATACTGCTAAATCAGTTTATGAAAGAATTAAAGAAGGTGAAAATATAATTCAAATGGCAAAAAAGTATGCAATTAATAATCACTTTATCAAAACAGCATATCCAAAAAAACTATATGGATATGGAGTTAATGGCATGCCTTCACATCCAGAGCAAAGAGCAATTATTGATAATTTTCTATTAAATGCAGCTCAAAATAATCAACTTAATCCATATCCACATCAACTTGATAAAGGAGTATTGGTCGCATGTTTGTCTAACTTAAAAAAGGAAAATATAAAGTTAAACTATCCTGAATATCAATTTGAAGTAAAACGTGATCTTACATTAAAAACACTAAAAACTAAATTACCAATAGATATTGAAGATATGATTGAATCTCTTTTGTTTAGGTTTTTTAAGGAGAATATTTAAGGGTTAAGGGAGCTATGAAAAAAATATCCTCAACAGACTATCAGAAATTATAAAAAAGAACTTTTTTTAAGATCTGGTCTTTTTGCTCTTAAAAATTAGCCACAAAATTACTGCAATAATAAAAATAACGCATATTATTATTGGAGAAAAACGAACTGCATATGAAAAAATTGATGCAGGAGTTGCATAAGCAATATCAATCCAAATAATTGTTAATATTGCTATAAAGATAAATTTTATCATTTTTTTCTTTTAAAATTATTAATTATTTTAGAAACAATATATTAAAGATATAAAAAATTTCATCACTCAAGAATAGTTAAAGCTTTATGAAACTTTTCATTCATTGCCTGACTCATCTCTGCAACCTCAATTAGAAGGCTTGAAACTTCTGGAAGATTTTCATTTGATGCTTTTTCTGCCCATTGTTTATAATTATTTATATGATCATTATTATGTTTAAGCCAATGATCAATAATTTTTTTAATTCGATCTCTATCTGTTTGAGGTGCATGGGTATGGGTATGGGTATGGTCATGGTCATGGTCATGACTATGACTATGACTATGACTATGACTATGACTATGACTATGGCCTTGACTCTTACTATGATCGTGGTTTTGATGATTGTGATGCATTTAATACTCCTATTTTTTTTCACAGGGATATTTTTTATCCCTGTGTTTTTTTTGTTACATACTAAAACCCAATTCACTAAAATCATATAAATCTTCAATGGGTAGAATATTCTTAAAAAGTCCTTTTAAATCATCTGGAAGTTGATCTTCGAATTGTGAAAAGTCTTTTATAAACTCACTAACAAGACGATTAGCGCGGAGTTCATATTCTCCGATATTATCTGTATGATTTCTTGGATTTAGCAACTCTTTTGGAATACCAGGGCATACTTTTGGGATTTGAAATCGAAATACCGGGTCTGTTTCAAATTCAACATCATTCAAATCTCCTGCCATAGCAGCTTGAATAGCAGCACGGGTATATTTTATTGGAAAACGATCTGCATCAGCATATTTTTTTCCACTCCAACCTGTATTTATTAACCAACAAAAAACATTGTTTTCTTGAATTTTTGCCCTGAGTTTTTCAGCATAAATATGTGGTGGAAAAGTCAGAGATGACTCTCCAAAGCATACTTTAAATGATGGAGTTATGTATCCTGATTCAGTTTTTACAAACTCAGTTGTAAAACTAGATAAAAAACCAAACATTGCCTGCTCTGGAGATAAGCGAGCTATAGGAGGAAGAACGCCATATCCATCACATGTTAATAAAAACAAATTTTTGGGATGTGGATAGTTTTCTTTATTTGATGAATTAAGAAGACATTTGTTTGTAAATGAAGCACGAGTGTTCGTAGTTAAATCAGTATCTGAAAGATCAATGTCTCTATTTTCCATATTTATTGAAACATTTTCCAGAAGTGTGCCGAATTTAGAAATACATTCATGTATTTCAGGATAATCATCTCCATTAACATTTAAAGCTTTTGCATAAACTCCATTTTCAAAATTAAAAATGCCATTAGGTCCCCACCCGTGGCAATGATCTCCAATAAAAATTGATTGTGAATCTATAGCAAGGGTTGTTTTTCCTGTATTTTCCCTTCCCATAAACAAGGCTACTTCACCAGAAAAAGACATACTTGAAGAGCATCTCATTGGAAAAATTTCATCAGGAAGCAAGTAATTAATCATAGTAAATACTGCCTGACGAATATTTCCAGAATATGAACTACCACAAATAATCACTACTTTATGAGTCATATTGACTATTACTGTTGTTTGCGAGTTAGTGCCATCAACTTCTGGTATAGATTGAAAACTAGGTACATGAATAACAGTAAAAGCTGGCTCAAATTTTTCTGGTTCTTTTTGATTATGGATTGGAAAAAACATATTACGAACAAAAATGCTATGCCATGCAGTTTCTGTTACAACGCGAATAGGAATTCGGTAGTCAGGGTCAGCACAAACATTACAATTTTGAACAAATACATTTTTGTTCTGCATATAAGAAAGCAAACGATTTATAAAAGTTTCATAATATGAAGGCTCCAGTTTATTGATTTTCGGGCCCCAACAAACTTTTTTTTCACTAATATCGTCTTTGACAATAAAACGATCAGAAGAGGAGCGTTCTTGTGCATGTCCTGTTCTAACGACAAAAGCGCCTCCGTGTGTTATCTGGCATTCTCGATTTTGTATCATCTCTTCATAGAGTTTTGCTGTAGAATAGTTTCTTTTAACCTGACTCAGATTTTCTTTGCCTATTGTCACAAAATCAAGGGCGCCATTTTTATATTTGAGCATATTTATCCTCCTTTACTGATTTTTACTAATAAAAAATCAGCTTAAATTCTAAGAAATGTATCCACCTGTTGTTAATGCATAAATAACCATTTTTTGCATCATGATATCTCTTGCAGAAGCTGGATTATCAAGTTTTAATCTCTGCAAATATGGTTTTGCAGCCCTGGGAACGCTAAGAATTGTCATTGCTTTTCCTAATTTTGCAGCTTTAGTTCCCAAACTATCAGACATCATATCTTTAAGCTCATTTAACGCTTTTCCAATGACCAGTTCTTCTTTTGTTAAGTCTGTTCCAAATGGATATGGAGTAAATAGACCTTTTTCTTTGTAAGGCGCAAGGTCGTCTGAAATCCGTTTTGGAGTATTATTTCTAAATAAATCTGGTAATCTATAATCAGATGGTAATTTACCAGAATCCTTTGCTTTTTGAATAAGTTTATCCTGAAAACGAGAATCAGCGATTTTTATTAGAGAAATTATGATATCCTTATCAGTAAGCCCTCTAAGATTTGCTATACCATACTCTGTTACAATGATATCTCTTAGATGTCTTGGAATTGTGCAATGAGCATAATTCCAAACAATATTCGATGAAATATCCATGCCTTTTGATCTTGTTGATCTACACATCAGAATTGAGCGGCCATCAGGTAATGCATGTGCCATGGAAACAAAGTTATATTGACCTCCAACACCACTTACAACCTGACCATTATCAAGGCCGTCAGAAACAACAGCTCCAGAAAGAGTACACATAAGGCAGGCATTAGCAAAACGGCCATTCTTACGTTGAAGCATTTTTAGATCATAACTGGCCCAGTGATTTCCATACAACTGATTAACATTCAAAACACTAGTCATATGAATCAATTTTCGTTCTTCTTCAGACATATTATTCAAAGCATCATAAAATGAATTAGGTCCTAGGAAAAATCCTGCATGAATTATTATAGGTTTTTTTAATTTTTCTCCCAGACAATTGTCAATAACCTGTCGAAGGTTAGTTTCATCTGAAAGATCAGCAGGAATTTCTGTTGATACACTTTGAATGATTCCATCTTTGAATGTTAATGAGTCTTTAAAAATTCCATATTCTTGTAAGAATGAAAAATCTTTTTTTGTAAGTTGCGTTTGAATAGCCTTTTCTTCTAAAAGATATTCAAGTGTTTTTGAAGTTACATTTTCAGAAATTTTCTTTTCGTTAATAAGCTTTTGTATTGGCTCACTATTATATGTTTTTCGTTTAACCACACCAGATTTTATTAATTCAAGATATCCATCAACCAACATTTCTGTTGATCCCAGTAAACCTTCATCAAAAACGTCTGTTCCTCCAATTTCATCCACTAACTCACCATACCTGCCGAGTATTCTTGATTCAGCAAGCAATCTATTATACATCTCATTTTTTTCCTGACGCATTTGCAAGCCATAGACAATTCCATCTCCCAGTGAACCGATTCCAATTTGTAGTGTACCACCATCTTTTATTAGAGTGCTTGCATTAAGTCCAATCATATAATCTGCATCAGCCAGAGCCATTTTAGGAGCACCATAAAGTTGAGTATAATGAATAGAGTTATCAAGAATAATATCAAAATGTTCAGCAGAAACTTCTGCATCTCCATACATAAAAGGCAAATTTTCATTAACCTGACCAATGATAAGATTCTTTTTACCCTTTTTAGCTTCTTCTCTAAGCATTAATGCAGCATCTAAAGCCGTGTCAGGATTACAACTTAAACTATAAAAAGTTTTATCTCCTTCGGTACGTTTTGCAATAGTTTGTGCAGAAACATTTAAACCATGAATCATTGCATCTCTTGCAATGTGGGAATAGTTGGAACTAGTATAATTTTGTTGTGCATGGGCAACACCAATATAGCCTCCTGGTTTTATAAAAAACTCTTTTAACGTAACGTTTGATGATAATTTTTTATTTCTTAGATCTGTCATATAGTCAAGATCTTCATAATCACCAAAAACACGTTCAACAAAAGGCTCTAAATATCTTCTTTCCAGTTCACTTTTCCAAACAGGTTTTTCAAGGGAAAGTGCTGTTAAAATGGTCAAATCAATACTTGATTCACGTTTAGCACGCTTATAAATAGCATTGATCAGTTGATTGGGCTTGCCAAGTCCAAGTGGCATACCAATAACAATTTTTTTTCCGACCTTTTCAATTATTTCATCAGCACATTTTTCAACATCTTCAAAATAGGCAGTATTTTTTTTCTCCATATGTCAACCTCATCTATTTTTAAGTTATTATGTTCTCAATGTATATGGGGACGTTCTTAACTTATTGTCTTAAAACACAACCCCCTTTTTTAAGTTAATAAATTAAGAGCGTCCCCAATATCCACATTATTCCATTTTTTGTAATTGTTGATTAACAAGGAAATTGATACGATCTAAAGCTTCATGCAATGTATATGTATGCATTGATAATTGATCATAATCTCCTGCTTCAAGCATTGGTTCCATTTTTTCTATAAGACTATGAATAATGGTTGCCCCAACAGTTTCAGATTCCTCTTTTATTGTGTTCATAATTTTTAAAATATATTCATTTTCTTTTTGAACGATAGCAGAATGGAGTCGATCTATATATTTAGGTACTTTGGATTGATACCTTCTTAGAATATCGTAATATAACAGATCATCTTCTTCAACTTGAGAAAACAACATGTCAGGGTTAAAAATTTTTTTATCAGATAAATCACTAATATTTATGCGTTTATCATTTGTTTCAGGAGGTGCAATATATTTTTCAATCTTTTCAAATAATTTTTGACGATGCATGGGTTTCATTAAAAAATCGTTCATACCTGCATCAAAAATTTTATCTTTACTTTTGTCAATATCTAAAGTTGTTGCTGTCATAGCAACAACAGGGATTTGGTGATTCATAACACTTGAGGATGGATCTCGTATAATTTTTATAGCTTCAAATCCATCCATTTCAGGCATATGAATATCCATTAAAACAAGACCATAATTTTTAACTTTAAGCTTTTCTATAGCTTCTTGCCCATTTACAGCAGTATCAACATTAAAGCCCTTTTTTTCTAACATTTTTAGTGCAACCTTACGACTTGTAATGTTATCTTCAACTAAAAGAATACGGGCAGTTTTTAAAGCAATAGGTCTGTAGTGTTCAGCAGGAACTTTGGATTTGGAATCATTATCTTTTTTGGTTTCAGGTTTTGCAGGTTTTGATACTGGAACTTCTGAAAGGGGTAGGGAAATATAAAAAGTTGAGCCTTTTCCTACTTCACTTTCAACCCATATTTCACCATTATGTTCATCGATTATTTTTTTTACAATAGATAATCCCAATCCAGTACTTTTTTCTCCAGCTGTACTTTTTACGCTTGTTCTTTGAAATGGAGCAAATAAATTTTCAATTTCTTTTTCTGGAATTCCCTGACCATTATCTTTTACAGCTATAAGAATACTATCTTTTTGTTTTTTTAGAATAACCTTAACAATTCCATCAACATGTGTAAATTTTATGGCATTAGTTACAAGGTTGTTCATGACTTGTTGAAATTTAGAAGAATCAAGTTTTATCAAGGGAAAAGTAATGTTTTTATCATACTCTAAGTCAAGTTTAATTTGTTTTTTCTTAGCAAAATCATTATTAAAAAAAACATTTTTTTCAATAAGATGAATAATATTCTCTGGTTTTTGCTTTAATTTTAACTGTCCTGATTCAATATGAGCAATATCTAAAAAATCATTAACAAGGTTGAGCATGAATTCACTGGCACTTTTAACTGCTGAGATCATGTCTTTTTGTTCATCGTTCAAAGGACCGAGATCTTCATCTATTAGCAGTTCTGTTGTGTTATAAATAGCTCCCATAGGATTTCTCAAATCGTGGGCTGCCATTCCTAAAAAATAGTTTTTTTGCTCATTTAACCTGGCCAGTTCGTTATTTTTTTGTTCAAGCTCTCGTTGGGTCATAACCAACTCACGATTTACTTGTTCCAACTCAGAATTTTTTTGAATAGCATTCTCATAAGTAGAAAAAAGTAGATCAATTATCTGCATACGATTTGATGTTATAAAGTGCTTTTTTCCAGCAAAAACGATCTCTATACCTAACTCTGACATGCCGCTAAGCCTTAGTTCCCTGTTAACTAAAATATTATGAATTCGGGAAATTAAAAATTTTTCATTGTAAGGCTTTGTCACAAAATTGTCTGCACCACATCCAAGGGCTTCAATAACATCCTGAGGGTCTGAAAGAGATGTTAATAAAATAACAGGCATATCCTTTAAATCATTATCATTTTTTATTTTTCTGCAAAGTTCATAGCCATCCATTTCAGGCATAATTATATCACTGATAACAAGAGTAAATGTTTTTTGTTTTAAAAGTTCCAGACCAGACTTTCCATTATTGGCGATTTGTGTATTAAAATTATGTTTTTCAAGACTGTCCTGAAGGCGCAAGGCCTGCGTTAGACTGTCTTCTACAATAAGAATATCCACAGAGGGATTATTATACATAATATTATCCAATCCAATAATTTAATCTGTTGATAATTTCCTTTGGATCGAGAACATACTGTGCAGCACCCAGCCGAACAGCTTCACCAGGCATTCCAAAGACTGTTGATGATTTCTTATCTTGTGCAATAGTCATTGCATTATGATTTTTCATCATTTTTAACTCTTCTGCGCCATCTTTTCCCATACCTGTTAACAATATCCCAATAGTTCTATTTTTAAAAGAGTTACACACTGACCGAAAAAGGAATGAAACAGAAGGTTTTATGCTATGTTCAGGAGGGTCATCACTTAAGAATACCTTTTTATTACTTTTAACACCCATATGTGAATTATCAGGAGCAAAATAAATATTGCCAGGTAAAAGTATTTGATTATCAGATGCAATATGAACTGGAAACTTTGTTGATTTATTGAGCCAATCAACAAGCCCTTTAAGAAAGCCAGTTGTAATATGCTGTACAACAACTATTGGTACTTTTAAGTTTGGTGATAAATTTTCAAAAATATTCTGTAGCACTGGTGGCCCTCCTGTTGAAGCGCCTATAGCTAATAAATCAAAAGAATTTATTTTTGGTATAGGATCATTTTTGTTTTTGCTTACATCATTTAATGTTATTATTCTATCATTTGTAAAAGGTTTATTAGAAGTTAAGCGTCGCCTTCTGATAACTTTTACTTCAGACATAAGTTTGACAGTTTTAATCAGTTCACTCACATCTGCTTTAAAATCTTTTGAACCAATGCCTTTTGGCTTTTTAACACCAGCTACAGCACCTATTTTCATTGCCCTGAATGTGCTTTCAACTTCTTCTGGAATCCATGCCGCACTGACAATTACTATAGGAACAGGATCATTTTCCATTATATGGCTTGTGGCCTCATAGCCATCCATTCCAGGCATTTGAATATCCATTGTAACAACATCAGGTCGTACAGTTTTTACTTTTTTAATTGCTTCAAAACCATCTTTAGCTTCACCTACTACCTGAAAATTTCCATCCATAAGAAAGATTTCTTTAAGATATTCTCTGATTGTTAAAGAATCATCAACTATTAAAACGCGTATCATGTACTTCCCTTGAAATTAATATCTTTATAATTTTATATTAAGCGAGCAATAACTTCTAATAAATTACTCTGATCAAAATTACTTTTAACAATATAAGCATTTGCGCCAGCATCAATACCTTGTTTTCTATCTTCAGGAGATTGAAGACTGGTCACTAAAACAACAGGTGTTTCACCATGTTCTTTATCTTCTCTTATTTTTCTAGTTAATTCAAAACCATTCATTTTAGGCATTTCCACATCAGATACAACCAGATCAAAATTGCCTGTTTTAAATGTTGTATATGCATCAAGACCATCCACAGATGTTGTTACTATATAGTCAGCGGATTCTAAAATGTTCTGAATAAGCATTCGGGATGTTATTGAGTCTTCAGCAATTAGGATTGATTTTTCTTGTGTAAATTTTGCTTCTTCATGTTCAGTAGCCACTGGACGAATCAATGATGCTTTTCCAGTAGATTTAATTAAGTCATGCACATTTAGCATAGGAACAACCATTCCAGAACCTAATATTGTAGCTCCAGCAATATTGCGAACACGGCTTAATTGTTTGCCCAGACTTTTTACAAGTACTTCCTGCTCACCCAGAACTTCATCTATTTGACAGGCAATAAGTTTTCCAGAGACTTCAAGTACAATAACATTTATATATTCCTTTTTTTCTGAAATTTCATCCAAAGGCATTTCTAAAAGATCTGATAATGATACAAATGAAAGAACTTCTCCCTCAAGTGTAATAGTGGCCTTATTTTCTACTGTTTTGATTGATTTAGTTTTAACCCGCATTACACGCTCTACATACGTAACAGGAACTACAAAAAATTTGTTTTGTAATTTAATAAGTATGCCTCTTGAAGTTGCTAATGTAATTGGAACTTGAATTATAAATTTTGTTCCTTTTCCGAAAATACTTTCAACAATTACCATTCCACCTAATTTTTGAATTCTTTCTTGAACAATTGCCAGGCCTAGACCTCTTCCTGAAATTTGTGTAATAATTGGGCTGGTAGTAAGTTCTGATTGAAATATTAGAGAAAGATTTTCTTCTTCAGTTAACTTTGCAGCATCTTTTTCTGTTATCATTCCCCTTTTAATAGCTTCACGCCTTACGCGGTCTATATCAATACCTTTACCATCATCTTCTGCAATAATTTCAACCTTATTACCCAAAACTTGAGATATAGATAGAGTTAAAGATGCTCTTGTAGGTTTGTTTAGTTTTTGACGAACATCTTTTGTTTCTATACCATGGTCAATTGCATTTCTAAGCAGATGAATTATTGGATCTTTTAATTCTTCCAGTATACGCCGATCAATTTCTACCTCATTGCCAATGATATTAAAGTCAACTGTTTTTGCTTGTTCTCTACATAAATCTCTAATCATTTTGGGAAAAATTTGAGATAAAGAAGAAAAAGGTAGCATTGTAACTTTTTTCATATCATCGAGAACATCATCAACCATAATACTTAAAGATCTTTGATCTTTTTCTGATATCTCAATCATTTTTTTTATTTGCTGTTCAAGAACTATTACATGCTTTTGATTCCAGTCTAAAAATGATTCTATTTTTTTTAAATGTTCCTGCTCTCTTTGGCCATTGTTTTGAGAACGAGTTTTTCGACGAAGCCAGCGAAAGGAAGTTTCTTCTGTTAGCCATCTTTTTTTCCATGACTCAAAAGAAGTAACTGTTTCTTTTAAATTTTTCAAATGTTGGCCAGATGCCAGCTTTAATGATACTAATTCTTCTACTTTTAGTAATAAAGAATCTAATTTTTGAGTTGAAATTCTTACTGTTTCTTCAAGCACATATTTTTCAGATTTTTTTATTGGAGTTTGTTTTTCTTGCTTTAAAGAGCTTTCGCAAATGCTATCTTTTGATTCTGAAGATTTTTTAGGCGTAGTTTTTTTCTCTTGGGAAATTATTGGAGATTTTTTTGAAAAATCTGTATTTTTTACTTGTTCATCTTTTCCATTATTTTTTTTATTATCTGATGAAAATGTTGAAATACTATCTGTATTATTATTCTCATCTTTTAATTCTGCTTTATGCTTATTTTCTTGTTCAGAATCTAAGAGAGGATTTGATTTTTGTTCTACTTCATTTACTTCTTTATTTTTTGAAACAGATTCGGTAACAGTTTCAGCTTCAGATTCAGGTTGATGCTTTGAATTTTGTTCAGAAGATTTTTTTTCATTGGATATATTTTTCTCTTCTGGTTGCATATCAATATTTAAACGAATTTTTTCAAGTGTTTTATAAATATTATTAATATCTGAGGCATAACTTTTGTCAGGATCATTTAATAGTGTTTCAATTAATTCTAGTCCAGCATGGAGGGCATCAAACATTTCCGCAGAGAATGATATTTCATTTCTTTTTAATACAGAAAAGACTTCTTCAAATGATTGGCATAAGGTTTCAACTTCTGAATAATTTACTGCTCTAGCAGCTCCTTTCAGGCTATGAGCCTCACGAAAAACAATGTCCAAAGGAGCCTGATTATTTTCTCCCAATTCAAAAGATTTTTCTAATGCGAGCAGGCTTGAAGAAATAGATGATAAACGTTCTGCAGCTTCTTGTTTAAAAGCTGCACGTAGTTTTGTTAACAATTCGTCTTCTCTCATTTTTTACCTTTTTAAAATTATGATGATTCTCTTGAAATAATTTTTAGGCATTAAGACTCCTTTGAAATATTTCTATGCTTTTAAATCTTCATGAACAATAATTTTAGAATCAGTAAGTATTTTTTCAGCATCAAGAATAACCTTTCGATCTTCTGTTACTCCTTTAATATACTCAGACCCAATCCCTTGTAACGTCAACATAGACATTTGAATATCTTTCAATGGAATTGAAGATACCCCTAAAATTTCATCTGCAAGTATACCAAATTCCATTTGTTTGGAATGAAGAATTATAACTCGCTGATTTGAATCAATTTCATGATCTGGTAAATCAAAAAATTTTTTTAAATCTATTATTGAAACTATTTGACTTCTAACATTAATAATACCTGAAACAAATGAAGGTGTACAAGGAAGTGCTGTCAATTCTTTGAGAGGATATACTTCTCTTATATAATTAAGTTCTAATGCATATTGCTCCTTTGATAATACAAATAAAACAACTTCAATTGATGAGTCTATTGTTTCTTTTGAACTTTTTTGTTGTGCTAACTCTATTGCACGTTCTTTAAGAATTGCTTTTTTTATTTCTTTTTCTTCAATAGAATCATTTATTTTTTCAGACATTTTTTATTACTCCTGAGCAACCTTATTAGATTTTCCTTGTTGCTAAAGCATGGATTCTAGAATCTCTTTTAAACGGCCAGCAGTCATACCATCAGATGA
>Ga0272440_1001630_pt1 | contig 18199 bp, 1 predicted proteins | sample SSMMMBAug17_FD_192440 | JGI IMG/M metagenome (GOLD analysis project Ga0272440, IMG submission 192440) | Marine sediment archaeal communities from Little Sippewissett salt marsh, Falmouth, MA, United States - SSM-MMB-Aug17 | ecosystem: Environmental > Aquatic > Marine > Wetlands > Sediment ...
TATTTATAAAATTTACCTCTAATGGGTGCAACACAAAAAAGTTGGAGAATTTATTTCCAGTTTGTAGTTCCGCCTTTAGGCGGTTTGAGCTGAAACCAATGATTAAAATTTGGTGAGAAATTAATTCAGTTTATCGAGCATTTTTGAGCTAATTGTTTTTTTTTCTGCATTCTGTTAAAACCGCCTAAAGGCGGAACTACAAACTGGGCTTTGGCTGTTTATAAAATTTACCTCTAATCACAGTGTTATAAAATGATGATTGGGTGCAGCACAAAAAAGTTGGAGAATTTATTTCCAGTTTGTAGTTCCGCCTTTAGGCGGTTTGAGCTGAAACCAATGATTAAAATTTGGTGAGAAATTAATTCAGTTTATCGAGCATTTTTGAGCTAATTGTTTATTTTTCTGCATTCTGTTAAAACCGCCTAAAGGCGGAACTACAAACTGGGCTTTGGCTATTTATAAAATTTACCTCTAATCACAGTGTTATAAATAGAATAAAAATTCAATTTATTTATTTTTCGACCTAAGAAGAAAATGCAACTTTTTTGTGTTGCACCCATATGAAACAGCTTAAAATAACAATTTATTTTTTTTTCAATCCTTAACTCAGCAATATTGAAAATACGAATTGGATATTTTTGAAAGCCACAAAAGGAATAAACCATGAGAAGTTTTTCATCATATGGTCTTATTGATACAAATAGTAATTTCTATGCACCAAGAGAAGAGTTGATCAATAAGACAATGCACCAAATTATTGGTGATCATACCAAGGGCGGTTACTACATAACCATTTGGGCACCACGCCAAACAGGCAAAAGCACTCTCATGCATCAAGTCGTCCAACAAATCAAGCAAAGAAATGATTTTGAAGTTGGGATGATCAGTCTTCAATCTGCAAAAATTGAGCATGTTATCACAAAAGACAGGCTTAATGTTAAGAATCTAACAAAATTATATGAATCATATTTACATAAGAATAAAAATTGGCTTTTAAAGGATGCGCCCAGAAGAAAAGATTTGCGTATATTCGAGGCTGTGTATCATTTTAGTCTTTACATGTATTTACATCGATTTTTAATACCCAAACAAGGTCAGGTCTGGCCAGAATTTCCAACAGGTAATGGGAAAATTGATCTTTTGATTAAATATGCTAACCAACTATATGGCATAGAATTGAAATCATATACAGATGAAAGTGCTTATCATGATGCAATTGAGAAAGCTGCAAAATATGCGGTTCAGTTGGATATAAAGAAGATATCTTTAGTATTTTTTGTTGATGTCATTGATGACTCTATCAGAGAAAAATATGAAATCGAACATGTTACACCTGATACTGGGATTAAGGTTGAAATTGTGTTTATTGCTTGTGAAGAAAGCAATCTTTCAGAATAAATGTGATGTATTGAATCCTCATGAAATTGGAATGACTTATTATATTGCTATTTATCAAAACTATTTACAATAAATTCCTCAAAAATCCTTAAAGGAGCTAATCATGAAGAATATTCATTCAATATTCAAGATTACACCCATATGTATATTAATATTATTTATTACAATGCTATCCCATGCACAAAACATAAAGGATATCGCATTATCTTTTAATGGTATAGATAATTATATAAATGTAACAAGTGATATACCTCTTAATACAAACCAGTTCACAATAGAATTCTGGGCAAAGCCAGCCAATAACAATAATTTCAAAACAATAATCAGTCAGGGTACACAACAACCCAACAAAGGCTTATCCATTGGCTTTTTAAATGATAATAGATTTTCTTTTGGTTTTTATGACAATAGTTTGATTACAGAAAATACATATAATGATGAAACCTGGCACCACTGGGCATGCGTATATGAAAAAACTGGTGAAAATTTATTTTCTCGTAAAATTTATATAGATGCTACTTTATTAACGCAAGATGAACAAACTGAGTCTTATACAGGCACAGGTTGTATTTCTATTGGTAAAACATATTGGAATACCAGATATTTCAATGGCCTTATAGACGAGGTTAGAATATGGAACATAGCACGAAATATAAGTGATATAGTCTCAACAAAAGACATTCCATTAACAGGTAATGAGTCAGGCCTTATTGCATATTGGAATTTCGATGAAAATTCTGGTACTACTTTAGCTGGCATTAATAGTTTAACAGGTACTGTTGATGGCGCAGTCTGGAAACAACGTTATAATCATGATCTTGATATATTATATCCAAAAAAACAATTATATCCTGGACAATCTTATAATTTCTCGTTTCAAATTACTAATAATGGATGGGCAAATGATATTTATCATCTAAATCTTTTAAATTCTAACTGGAATTATCAATTTAAAGATCCTGTAACAAACAATGTAATTAATTCAATTTCTGTTAATGCTGATACTATTAAAGACTTTATTGTAACTGTTTCTGTTCCTCAAACTGGAATTGCAAATGGAGCTTCTGATACTGTAACAATAAAAACAACTTCTGATAATGATAATCAATATACGCACACTAAACAAATTGTTACTTCAATACCAATATTTGATTTTGACCTGGAATGTCCTGAATCTGAAAAGACTGTTCATCCTGGTAAATCTACATCTTATTATGTTAAATTAACTAATCAAGGACAAACCAGTGATACATACAATATTTCTCTGTCAGGCGGGAATTGGACATATACAATAAGTAATTTATCTGATGGAAAAGAAATAACTTCCATGTCTTTAAATTCCCAAAACAATGCTTTGTTTATTGTTCATGTTGAATCACCCTCTACTGGAATTTCTAACAATCAAATTGATGTAGTAAATGTTTTAGTTGCTTCTAAAAATGTTTCAACAGTAAACCAGGATTGCTCATTAACAACAGTTGTTCAAACCCATTCTTTTATTTTACAAAAATTAACAAATAATACACAAGGAACTTTAGGCCAGACATGTAAATATCAACTTCAAATTAAAAATACTGGGCCAAATGAAGACACTTATCAGTTAGCTATTACAGGTGATAAAAAATGGAATTATGAAATAAAAAATCAATCTAACACTTCTATTAATTCAATTACTCTTTCTTCATTACAGTGGAAAAAAATTAATGTTTTTGTTACTATTCCTATGACTGGTGTTACTAATGGTGAGTCTGATACAATACAAATACTTGCAGTTTCACAGGATAATCCAACTGTTTCCAACGAAGTAGAAATTATAACAACTTCTCCATTTTATGATGTTTCGATTATTCCTCCATTATCAAATCCAATTGTTGTTAATGGACAAACAACAAATTTTATTGTTCAAATAAAAAATATAGGATTACATCTTGATATATATCAAGCCTCTATAATTAATTCTGATAATTGGATTTATGAAATTAGAAATAAAGAAGATACAGGGACTCTTGAATCATTAACACTCAGAGGTGGCAGCACTGACTTTTTTTTAATAAAAACTACTGTTCCCTATGACCTTCCCATAGGAACAACTGATTCTGTAACAGTAAAAGTTGACTCATCAAAAAGTCCATTATCAACAGATACGCTTCAGATAACAACACAAATTCCAACCTTTGATATGATTATTACGCAATTTCCTGAATCAGCCACTGTAGAACCCTCTAAATCTTTCAATTATAATGTTCAAATATTAAATAATTGCAGTATTAATGATTCATATACCCTGTCAACATCAGGAGGAAACTGGTCATATACATTGCGAAATAACACAAATACTGCAAATCTAACTACTATATCTGTGCCTGGAAATGCTGCAGAAACCTTTATTCTTCAAGTTGGATTACCAGAAATCGAAAGTCTTTCAAATGGGCAGCAAGATATGGTCAATATTAATGCCATATCAATTGGTAACTCGCGGGTGAGTAATGCATGGCCTGTTACAACAGCAAGTGCAACATATTCATTTGAAGTAACACCTGCAACTAATAATTATGTTTATCCTGGAATACCTTTTCTGCATGAAATAAAGATAACAAACACAGGTCATGCAACAGACACTTATCAATTAGCAGTTTCTGGATCAAAATGGAGTTCAGTTCTCGTAAATATCAATGATACTTCTGATATAAACTCAATTTCAGTAGATTCTGGTGAAACAAAATATTTTGGAATAAAAGTAACAGCCCCTGAATCACACCTTATAACTAATGGAGAATCAGATGATTTAACTCTTAATATTGTTTCCTTATCAAGAAATGATGTTAATGATAGTATTCAAGTTGCCTCAAGATCGAGAACCTATAGTCTAACTATACAATCATTATCAAATAGAGCTACTTTAAGATCTGGTCAATTTCATAATTACACCATCATGTTTACAAATACTGGAACTGCTGATGATACATATAATATATCAACAATTGGTGGAACATGGAACTATGCACTTAAGAATATTACAGATGATGCCAACTTAAGCATGATTTCAATTCCAGCAGGCTGTACAAGAACATGTATCCTTAAGACAATAATGCCATTGTCAGGAGTTGCCAATGGTAGTTCTGATACAGTAACAATAAATGCCATATCTCAAGGTAGATCATCAATCAGATGTAATCATGAGGTAACAACAAATAGTCCTTTATTTTTATATAATCTTTCACAAATCACTCCTGTTACAGCAGCATGGCCCTGTCAGATTAAAAATTATATTTTTGAAATTGAAAATACTGGATTGGTTGATGATACATATAATATCAATGCAAGTGGAAACTGGTCATATACCATAAGAAATGAATATGATACAGGTGATATAAGTACGATATCTATTGCTTCTGGTATGACAAATACTTTTATATTAAAAGTAACAGTACCCTGTACTTCATTTTCAAATGGTGCTTCTGATACAGCAACAATAAATCTTATATCCCAAGGAAATGCTTCAGTTTCTACAAATACTAAATTGATACAAACAACTCCTGTATTTTCTTTTAATATGCAAAATAATACTACTCCTATAAATGTTTATCCAGGGCAAACATTTGATTATCAGGTTCAGATTAATAACACAGGGCTTACACTTGATTCATACGATTTATCACTGGTTGGAGGAGACTGGAATTATAAAATACGAAATTTTGATGATACTGCACAAATAGATTCTATTACAGTTAATCCATTATCAAGTGCAATTTTTCTTGTTAAAGTAACAGTTCCAACATTAAATTTAACCAATGGACAAGCTGATACAGTAAGTGTTAATGCTGAATCTCAGGCAAGAAATGATGTTAATAATTCAATTCAGATACAAACCACAACACCAACTTTTAATTATACTCTTCAAAGTTTAATTCAGAATATGGCAGTAGATATTGGAAATTCATATAACTTTAGAATCCAGATACAGAATAATGGTTTAGACGATGACACATACAGTTTAAGCCTTGAAGGTAACACATGGGAATATGTCATTCGCAATGGGTTGGACAATGCAGATATTAACTCAATATCTGTTGATGCACAAAGCACAGGTATTTTTATTGTTAGAGTTTCAGTTCCTTTGACAGGTGTTTCAAGAGGCGACTCAGAAACAATTACAGTTAATACTATTTCCCAGGGAAATTCTAAAATTTCAAAAAATGCACAAATAAGCACTTCAATTCCAGTTTATTCATTCAAATTAAAGCAGGTTACACAAAACTCTTTAGTATATCCAGGGCAGGAATTTATATATTATATGCAAATAGGAAATTCAGGCTCTTATACTGATACATATAATTTATCATTAATACCTGGTAACTGGACATATTCAATTCGTGATAAATTAGATACTGCTGATATTAATGAAATTTCAGTGGGTGGAGGTTTAACTGATACATTTTTAATAAAGACCACAAGTTCTGGAACAACTGACGTGTTTGACGTATATACAATAATTGCTGCATCTCAGGGTAATACATCTATTAGTGAATCAATATCAATTACAAGCAGTTCTCCTACATTTTCTTTTAATATAAGTACATTGGCTTATACAGCAACTATCTTGCCAGGGGAGTCTTATAATTATTCAATACAGATAAACAATACTTCAAATGCAGCAGATACTTTTGATATATACTTAAATGGAGAGGATTATATTTATTCAATTCGTAATTCAAAAGATACAGCAAATATTAACAGTGTTTTTGTTAATGGAAATTCAAGTGAAACATTTATTGTAAAAGCGCAGGTTTTAAGATCAGATATTACATCAAATGGACATATAGATTCAGTAACAATTAATGTAATATCTCAGGGTAACAAAGCATTAAGCGATAGTTTTCAGTTAACATCAACTACACCAACTTATTCATTTAGCATGCAAAATAATTCAGGAGATTCAACAGCATTTGCAGGGCAGATAAAAGACTACAAAATAGATATACAAAATACAGGCTCATATACTGATACATATAATGTTTGTATTTTGGGTGGAAACTGGAATAATATTATAAGAAATACATTAGACAATGCAGTTATAGAATCTATTACACTTGATAATAATACTACAGGCTCTTTTATTCTCAGACAATATGTACCATCAAATATAACAAATGGAGAAACAGAATCAATAACAATCAATGCAAGTTCACAAAGCTTTCCACAAATAAGTAACCATATTGTAATAACAACATCAACGCCATCTTTTTCATTCAGTATTACAAATATAACAAATAATGCCATTGTTTATCCAGGACAATCCTTTCTTTATCCATTTGAGATAAAGAATAATGGAACGACTTTGGATACATACGATTTATCAATATCAGATGCAATCTGGCCATGTGAATTTCGTAATGAATCTGATAGCAGAACTATGCACAGTATTTCAATAAATGCCAGTTATCGTGCAACAGTTATGTTTAAAGTTACAGTTCCATTAACAGGAATCAGTAATGGACAATCAGATACAGCAACAGTATTAGTTTCATCTCAGGGTAATTCATCAATTAATACGTCAACTCAAATTATAACAAATTCACCAGAATTTGGCTTTAATATGTCAAAGCTTACAAATAATGCTATCATTCATCCCGGCCAAACTGTTGATAATATTTTTTGTTTAACAAATACATCATTAGCTGATGACACATATTCAATAGAATTAGCAGGTGGTGATTATCAATATGAAATAAGCAATTCTGATAATACAGCAAATATAAATGCAATATCAATCAATAGTGGATGTACTGATACATTTATAATAAAAACAACCATACCATCAACAGTCGATGCAAATGGTCTATCAGATACAATCACTGTTCGTGCAATATCACAAGGTGATAAATCTCTTATTCAAGAAATTCAAGCTATAGCAACAATACCTTCTTTTTCATTCACTGCTCAGGCAATGACAAATAGCGTTATGGTGAATGTTGGTCAAAGCTGTCATTTTCCAATAAAAATAACAAATACAGGAACATCATATGATACATACAACTTGAGCTTAAGCAGTGGTACCTGGGTATATACCATAAGAAATTACTCTGATACAGCAGATATAGACACAATATCAGTTGGCTCAGGATATACTGATTTTTTTCTTGTAAAAGTAAATGTACCTTCTACTGGCATTGCCAATAATCAAAATGATGTTGTAAACCTTAATATAATATCTCAAGCAAATAGCTCAGTTAACAGTATTCCCATTCAACTGACAACCACTACACCTTTAATCTCTTATACAATGCAGGCAATAACAAATAATACCATTGTATATCCCAATAAATCATTTCAATACCCCATAAAAATATCAAATAATGGCTTAACACAGGATACATATGATTTGTATGTTACATCTGGCAGTTTTTCTTACACTATTAGAAATAAAGATAATACCGCTACAATTTCAGAAATTTCAGTAAATGCAGGGATAACAGAAACATTTTATGTAAAGGTTTCTGTTCCATATACAGGTGTTGCAAATGGTGAATCAGATTCAGTTAGTGTTATAGTTGTATCGCAAGGAAACAATCAATTATCTCAAAATATTCAAATAACTACTACCACTCCAACTTTTTCATTTTCAATTCAAAATGTAACAGGCAATACAGTTATCGATTTAAATCAAACAATTGATTATCTATTTAATATTAATAATAATGGAACAGCAATAGATACATATGATCTATCAGTTATTGGTGGTAACTGGAGCTATACAATAAGGAATTCTGACGATACAGGTACAATCAGCCATATAACTGCTGATGCTGGTTACACAGTTTCATTTATTATAAAGGTAACAATGGCATCAGGAACATCAAGTGGTGACACAGATTCAATTACTGTTTCAGCAATATCTCAAGGAAATCAATCTGTACAAAATAATTTGACAACAACGACGACTGCCAATAATTTGAATTCACCAGATATCAGCCAGATATTAGATCAAACAACAATGAAAAATATGGCAGCAAGTATTATAAGCTTTACTGCAACAGATATTGAAACAGCCTCAGAGAATCTTATAATAACCATAACGTCATCGAACCAGACAATTGTTCCTGATGACTATTTGCTTTATGAAAGTGATTCAGATCAATATTCATTGGCTGCATCTCCTGCATTCAATCAGACTGGTAATGTGGTTATTTCTATAACAGTTACTGATTCTGGAGGTCTTTCAACATCAACTTCATTTAATCTAAAAGTCAATGATGTTGATTATCATTTATATGCCTGGGAGAACAATCAGTCTGCTGATGTAGTGCTTGGACAGCCTGATTTTACTTCTAATAATCCAGGAGAAACAGGCAGTACTTTTAAAAATCCAGTAAGTGTCGCAATTGACCCAAGAACAGGAAAAGTGTTTGTTGCTGATAGAAATAACAATCGTATATTACGTTTTAGCAATTCTTCTGCTGCAAATAATGGATCTTCAGCAGAGGCTGTACTGGGTCAGGTAAACTTTACAAGTGTATTGGCCAATCGTGGTGGAAGTGTTTCTGCTAATACGTTATATTTTGTAAATGGAATTTATGTTGATTCATTTGGTCATCTATGGGTGGCTGACAGCTATAATCATCGAATACTATGCTTTAAAAATGCATCGTCAAAGTCAAATGGATCTGATGCTGATCTGGTACTGGGGCAGCCTAATTTTACAACCAGCACAGCCGGAACATCACAAAGTATAATGAATACCCCTCTTTCTGTGTGGCTTGATCCTGCTGGAAAATTATGGGCAGCTGATTTTTTAAATCATAGAGTGTTGCGCTTTGATGATGCAGCATCAAAGGTAAATGGCGCAAATGCTGATTGTGTATTGGGCCAGGCAAATTTTATAAGTTCAACACCAGGATCGACTCAATCGATTATGAATTCTCCAGGTGGTGTTTTTGTAGATAACTTAAATAACCTGTTTGTAGCTGATCAAATGAACTATCGTATTTTGATGTTTGCAAATGCTTCGTTAAAAACAAATGGTGCAAATGCTGACAAAGTTTTTGGACAGCCTGATTTTACTTCCAACAATTCTTCAACAACAGCGACACGTCTTAATCTCTGTGTTCATGCAATTATGGATCATGCAGGGCGTTTGTATATATCTGATACAAGAAACAATCGTATAATGATATTTAATGATATTTTAAATAAAACAAGTGGTGCTGCTGCTGATTATGTTTTGGGACAACCTGATTTTACTACAGGTACTGTCAACACTGGTGGAATATCTGACAAAACACTATATGAAAATGATTGGTTATTTTTTGATAATGTCAATCATCATTTATGGGTCTCTGAGTATTCCAATCATCGCGTAAAGCGCTATTCAATGACACCCAATAATGCGCCAGATATCAGCTTAATTTCTGATCAAACAACAATGAAAAATATTGCCACAAGTATCATCAGTTTTACTGTAACTGATAATGAAACCGCTTCAGAAAATCTATTTATTAAGATGAGTTCATCAAACCAGACAATTGTTCCTGATGATTATTTGCTCTATGAAAGCAATTCAGATCAATATTCATTAATTGCAACTCCTGCATTCAATCAGACTGGTAATGTGGTTATTTCTATAACAGTTACTGATTCTGGTGGTCTTTCAACATCAACTTCATTTAATCTTACAGTTAATGATGTTGATTATCATTTATATACTTTTGAGAATAATCAGTCTGCAGATGTAGTGCTTGGGCAGCCTGATTTTACTTCTAATAATCCAGGAGAAACAGGCAGTACTTTTAAAAATTCAGTAAGTGTCGCAATTGACCCAACAACAGGAAAAGTGTTTGTTGGTGATAGAAATAACAATCGAGTGTTACGTTTTAGCAATTCTTCTGCTGCAATTAATGGATCTTCGGCAGAGGCCGTACTGGGTCAAGTAAACTTTACAAGTGTATTGGCCAATCGTGGTGGAAGTGTTTCTGCGAATACGTTATATTTTGTAAATGGAATTTATGTTGATTCATTTGGTCATCTATGGGTGGCTGACAGCTATAATCATCGAATACTATGCTTTAAAAATGCATCGTCAAAGTCAAATGGATCTGATGCTGATCTAGTACTGGGGCAGCCTAATTTTACAACCAGCACAGCCGGAACATCACAAAGTATAATGAATACTCCTATTTCTGTCTGGCTTGATTCTGCTGGAATATTATGGGTCTCTGAATATTCAAATCATAGAGTGTTGCGCTTTGATAATGCAGCATCAAAGATAAATGGCGCAAATGCTGATGGTGTACTTGGCCAGGCAAATTTTATAAGTTCAACACCAGGAACGACTCAATCGATTATGAATTCTCCATGTGGTGTATTTGTAGATAACTTAAATAATCTGTTTGTAACTGATCAAATGAACTATCGTATTTTGATGTTTGCAAATGCTTCGTTAAAAACAAATGGTGCAAATGCTGACAAAGTTTTTGGACAGCCTGATTTTACTTCCAACAATTCTTCAACAACAGCTACAAGTCTTAATCTCAGTGTTCATGCAATTATGGATCATGCAGGACGTTTGTATGTATCAGATACAAGAAACCATCGTATAATGATATTTAATGATATTTTAAATAAAGCAAGTGGTGCAGCTGCTGATTATGTTTTGGGACAACCTGATTTTACAACAGGTACTCCCAACACTGGTGGAATATCTGATAAAACACTATATGAAAATCATTGGTTATTTTTTGATAAAATCAATCATCATTTATGGGTCCCTGAGTATCTCAACCATCGCGTAAAGCGCTATTCAATGGCAACCAATAATGCGCCGGTTATCAGCATAATTTCTGATCAAACAACGATGGAAGATATGGCCACAAGTATTATTAGTTTTACTGTAACTGATAATGAAACTGCATTAAATGATCTAATAATCAGCATGTCATCATCCAACCAGACTATTGTTCCAGATGAATACTTGCTATATGAAAGCGATTCAGGTCAATATTCGTTTGTTGCAACACCTGCATTAAATCAGACAGGAACTGTAGCAATTTCAATAACAGTTACTGATTCTGCTGGATGCTCAAGATCTACTTCATTTAATTTGACAGTGAATGAAGTTGATGACAGTGTATATTCATGGGAGAATAATCAGGCAGCAGATGTTGTGCTTGGACAGCCCAATTTTAATTCTAATGATTCTGGAACAACAAACAGTACATTTAATAATCCAACCAGTATCGCAATTGATCACACAACAGGAAAAGTTTTTGTGAGTGATCGAATGAATAATCGCATATTACGCTTTGACTCAGCTTCTGCTGCAATCAATGGATCTTCTGCTGAAGCAGTTTTTGGACAGTCAGATTTTAATTCAGGACTTGCAAATCGCGGTGGCAGTGTTGCTGCAAATACCTTAAATTTTGTTGATGGTCTCTGGGCAGATTCTTTTGGCCGCTTATGGGTATCTGATCGAAATAATCATCGAATACTTCGTTTCAATAATGCATCATCAAAAGCAAATGGTGCAGATGCCGATTTTGTACTTGGACAATCTGATTTTACTAGCAATTCAGCAAGAACGACTCAAGATGGACTCAACTGGCCGGCTGATGTCTGGATTGATCCTGCCGGTCGATTATGGGTTGCTGACGTATCAAATAATAGAGTTCTTCGCTATGATAATGCTGCCTCAAAGTCTAATGGTGCAAATGCTGATGGTGTTTTGGGACAGGCTAACTTTACAACAAATACTTCAGGAACAACACAGAATACCTTTTTTAATCTTTGTGATGTATATGGAGACAATGCTGGCAATCTATTTGTGGCTGATATTGAAAATTCTCGTGTTCTTGTTTTTGAAAATGCTGCATTAAAATCTAATGGTGCAAATGCTGACAAAGTTCTTGGACAAAGCAATTTTGTTTCCAATACTAAATCTACTTCTGCAAGCGGCTTAAGTAGAAATACTTCAATTACCCTCGATGATATTGGACGTTTATTTGTTGCAGATAATGGAAACAATCGTATTATCATATTTAACGATGCTATAAACAAATCAAATGGAGCAGGTGCAGATATTGTTTTAGGTCAACCTGATTTTACAAGTGGCACAGTAAATAATGGCGGAATATCTGCAAAATCTCTATCTGGACCACATTGGATGCTTTTTGATAATATTAATAATCATCTATGGATTGCTGATTGTGTAAATCATCGTGTATTGCGTTATAATATGATTGACAATTCTAATGAAGTCCCAATTATATCAACAATATCAGATTCTGATATTGGTACTTCTGGTTCAGTCAGCTTTACGATAACAGATTCAAGTTCAAATCAGATTACAATAACAGCTTTAACTTCTGATGAAAATATTATTCCATACACAGGACTTAATATTGCTGGCTCTGATAGTAACACACTCTCCTTGAATGTATCTTCAAATTCACCCCAACAGTTGACTTTGTCAATTAATCCATATGTTAACAAAAATAATAGTGTTATGATTAGTATTATTATTGCAGATTCAGATGGATTAACTGCTTTAACTTCATTTTATGTGAATGTATCGTCTTTTATTTACTCTTTATCAACAGAGATACAAAACTATACAGCTATTGTATGTCCTGGACATTCCCACTGTTACACGCTCATAATTCAAAATACAGGTACAGTAAATGATACTTATAATATTGTTTCGGGAACAGGCAGTTTTAATTATGCAATAAGAAACATATATGACAATGCAACATTAAGTACTATTTCATTAAATGCAGGGTATTCTGAAACTGTTCTTATAAAAGCTTCTGTTCCACTTGAAGGCATTACAAATGGCCAATCAGAAAGTATATCTATTAATACTATATCCCAAAATCAACTTAATCTGAGTGATCAACAATATATAACAACAACTACAACATTTATTTCTTCAAATATGGTGCCTTATACAAACAATGTTATACTTGTACCAGGTGATACTTTTGCATATTCAATGCAAATACAAAATATGGGAACATGTAATGACAGCTTTGATATTGAATTATCACAAGGAAACTTTTCATATGTTGTTCGTAATTCAACTGATACTGCCAATATTAATTCTCTATCAGTTGGACAGGGAAATACTGAAACTTTTCTGGTTATAGTTGAAATTCCAAAAACAGGTATTTCCAATGGCATGGCTGATACTATCACTGTTTATGCAATATCTCAATCAAATCCAGACTTTGTATATACAAGTCAGCTTATAACAGAAATTCCCTCATTTTCTTTTAATTTGCAAGAGCTTACAGGAAACGCAGTTATTAAACCTGGAGATAAACATAACTATTTGATTCAAATACAAAATACAGGTCATACAAAAGATACATATAATTTAAAACTATCAAGTGGAAACTTTAATTATGAGATTAGAAATACTTCAGATAATGCAAATATTAAATCAATTTCAGTTAATGCAGGACAAACAGCTCAATGTTTATTACAAGTAACAGTACCATTAACAGGAATTTCAAATGGTCAGTCTGATACAATTACAATAAATGTGATTTCACAAGCTAATGCTTCAATAAACAATAGCCTTGATATTGTAACCAGTACACCATCTTTTTCTCATAATTTAGTTAAAGTTTCAAATGATACACTCATATATCCAGGACGATCATTTAATTATCTAATTGCAGTTGAAAATACTGGATTGTCAAATGATACATATGATCTTTCATTAAGCTCAGGAAATTTTTCCTACACTTTAAGAAATGCATCTGATACAGCAAATATTAATTCTATTTCAGTTAATGCTGGATTAAGTCAAACAATTATTTTAAAAGCATCTGTTCCATCAGAAGGACTTACAAATGGACAGTCAGAAAGTATTCAAGTTTATTCTGTTTCTCAGATTAGTGGTCTTGATAGTAATAGTATCTTGATAACAACATCAACACCTTCTGTTGCATTTGGTGTTACTAACATTTCTGGTGATGCTTTAGTCAATACTGGCAATACATATAATTATGAAATCTTAATTGCAAATCATAGTTTAATAAAAGATACATATGATCTTTCAATTAGTGGTGGCTCATGGGCATACTCAATTAGAAATGCAGCAGATACAGCCAATATAAGTTCAATTTCTTTAGCCGCAGGAATGACTCAAACCTTTTTAATAAAAGTTTCGATTCCTGACTCAGAAACTGGAAATAGCAGCTCTGAATCAATAAGTCTTAATGCAGTATCCCAGGGAAATAGATCATTTTCACAGCAAAAACAAATAATAACTTCAACACCATCTTATTCATTTACATTAAAAAAGCTGACAAATAATGCCACTTTAAATCCAGGACAATCATTTAATTATACATTTGCAATTATTAATACCGGTACTGTGGATGATTATTACACAATTACACAAACCTCTGGAAAATGGACATATTCAATTAATAATTCAACAAATACAGCAAATATAAATACAATTTCAGTTGGTGCAGGTATGACAGAAATATTCCTGGTTAATGTTTATGTCCCATTAACTCAAATATCACAAAATGAAAGCGATTCAATAACAATTAATGTGTTATCTCAACTTAATAATAGTATTCAAAACAGCTCAAACATTATTACAGATATTTCATCATATGCATTTAATATTCAAAATTTAACTGGAAACTCGATTGTTTATCCAGGACAGAATCATAATTATATAATTCAAATCCAAAATACAGGTAATGCTTATGATACATATCATTTGTCTGTTGATGGAGGTGTGTTTGATTATTCTATTAAAAATGCGTCAGATAATGCCAATATTAAATACTTATCATTAAATTCAGGTCAGACCTCTGAATTTATTGTAAAAGCTGCACTACCATTAACTTTACTTACAAATGGACAAACAGATTCTATTACTTTAAATGCTGTTTCAGTATTTGGCATAAGTGACAGTTTACAAATATTAACAACAACACCTAATTGCAGCTTTAATATAACACCAACAATTAATACAGCTTCAATAATACCTGGAAATAGCAAAATATATAATTTAAGTATTAATAACTCAGGTCAATACGAAGATACATATAGTTTATCTGTTATTGGGGGAGAATGGTCATATAGTATTTTAAATTCTGTTAATAACTCAATTATTGACACTTTATCTGTTGGATCAAATTCCACAAAAACATTTAAAATAAAGGTAAAAGTTCCATCAGATGGTATTTCTATTGGTGATTCAGATACAATAAATATACTGGCAAATTCTTTGTGCAATTCCTCGGTAAGCTCAAAGATAACATTGACAACAATTGTACCTGAAATTTCATTTACTATGCAGACTGCAAGCAATAATCAAATGGTAATGCCTGGTCAATCTCATGTTTATAGAATCGATATACATAATACAGGATCAAGAGCAGAAACATTTGATCTATCAATAACAAGCGCAGACTTTACATACTCTATAAGAAATAATCTTGATTCAATGGACATAAACTCCATTACTATTCCAAAAGGAGTAACAAAAACCTACATTGCAAAGGTATTTGTTCCAACATCAGGTATTGCAAATGCACAGTCAGATACAGTTACAACTTTTGCATGTCCACAGGACAGTCCATCTGATATTAAACAAATTCAACTTGTAACAACAACTCCAACATTTGATGCTGTTATTCAGCAAGTTTCAGAAAGTGCCACTGTATATCCAGGCCAATCAAAAGATTATATTATAAAAATTGACAATACAGGAACATCAATGGATACTTACAGCCTTTCAATAGAGGGTGGCAAGTGGCAATATGCTATACGAAATGCTGATGATAATGCAACAATTGATACAGTTTCTGTTGATTCAGGATATACAGAAATCTTTCTTGTAAAAGTTGAGGTTCCATTAACTAATGTTTCCAATGGGGATTCTGATACATTTACAATTAATGCAATATCTCAAGGAAATAATTCCATTAATTATACTAATCAGATAACTACTACAACACCAACATTTTCATATAGTGTAACAAATATATCAGATGCTCCAAGAATATATCCTGGAAATTCATATAATCATGTTCTTCAAATAAAAAATATTGGATTAAATAATGATTCATATAATCTCTCACTTACTGGAGGAGGTTTTTCTTATGTTATAAAAAATATAGATGATTATGCTAATATTAACACGATTTCAGTTAATGCAGGATCAACTAATTCCTTTATTGTTAAAGTAACAGTTCCTGAAATAGGAATAAGCAATGCTCAATCTGATGCAATAACTATTAATACTATTTCACAAGGAAATTCTAATGTTTATAATGATTATAAAATAATAACTCAAACACCATTATTTGGCATTAAGTTAGCAATCTTAGATAATAAAGCCTTTGTTTATCCTGGAAAATCATATTATTATCCTGTATTTATAGAAAATAATGGCACTGGAATAGATTCCTTTAATTTATCAGTAACAGGCGGCGATTGGAATTACGAGATAAGAAATAAATCAAATACAGCAAATATCGATACAATGCTACTAAATCAAAGTATTGATGAAAAATTTCTTGTTAAAGTTACAGTTCCTTTTACAGGTGTTGCTAATGGGTCTTCAGATACAATCACAGTAAAAGCTGTATCACAAGGTTTAAACTCTGTTGAATCCAGTATTCAGCTTGTTACAGACTCACCTTATTATGAGTTTAATCTGGCAAAATTAACTTCCAATAAAACAATATTCTTAGGAGAAACATTTGATTATCATATTGAGTTAAATAATACAGGTTCTGCTAATGATTGTTACAGCCTCACTGTAAGTGGTGGAAACTGGGAATATACACTTAGAAACGCAAATGATAACACTGATATAACAAGTATTCCAATGCAGGCAGGATATTCTGATACATTTATATTACGCGTAACCATGCCTCAAACAGGTGTTGCAAGTGGTGAAGCTGAAACTGTTACAGTAATGGCAAAATCACAAAATAATAATAATATTTCAGATCAGGTTCTTGTCAGTACTGCCAGTCCTTTTTATGATTGCAATGCTTATAGAATTAATTTTCCAAAAACTGTTAATACTGAAGAAACTTATAATTATAAGGTTAAAATTAATAATTCAGGCAATATTTTAGACACATATAATTTATCCCTTAGTGGGGGTAGATGGACTTATGCAATAAGAAATTCTTCAGATACTTCTGATATAACATCAATTACACTTGATTCTGAAAACACTGATAATATTATTATTAGCGCATATGTTCCAATAACAAATGTTTTCAATGGTGATACTGATTCCATTACATTATCTGTTGTATCATCGGGTAATCAATCTGTAACAGCAACAATTCCTTTTATTCTTACTGCAATAAACTATGCATTCAATATGGAAAAAAATTATGATAATGCTCTAATCTCACCAGAAAAATCTGCTGTTTATGAACTTCAAATAAACAACACAGAAAGCTCTGATGACTCATATTTATTATCAGTTCTTGACAGTAACTGGTCATATGTGTTCAGAAATGCCTCAGATACTCAAAATATTACATGCATTTCAGTCCCTGCACACAGTTCTCAAGAATTTTTTATAAAAGTTACAGTGCCATCAATTGGAGTTTCTGAAGGTATGCTTGAAACTGCAACTATTAAAGCTGTGTCACTGGGAAAATCATCAATAACAGATCAGGTTATTATTAGTTCAAGAGCAGCACCTGTAGCAACCTATGCCTTTTTTAGAGCAATTAAAGAAACAAATGACTCAACTGTTAATACTGGCAGATCATACGATTATAGTATTCAAATTGTAAATTATGCG
>Ga0272440_1001631_pt1 | contig 18198 bp, 14 predicted proteins | sample SSMMMBAug17_FD_192440 | JGI IMG/M metagenome (GOLD analysis project Ga0272440, IMG submission 192440) | Marine sediment archaeal communities from Little Sippewissett salt marsh, Falmouth, MA, United States - SSM-MMB-Aug17 | ecosystem: Environmental > Aquatic > Marine > Wetlands > Sediment ...
ATTTAGAGAGCTCTCAGTAAAGGAGGTAAAAGAAATGTTAAATTTTGATTTATCAGCAACAAGAGCGGGAATCGAATTAATTGGAATGGGTGAAAAAAGGGGTGAAAAAAAGGGTGAAAAAAAGGGTAAAAAAGAAGGGCAAAGACATTTTCTCATTATGACCTTAAAAGATCGCTTTGGTAAATTGTCTAAACAGTTTGAAATTGAAATCAGAAAATCCAATTTTACCACATTGGTCAAACTGAGAAAATCTCTGTTCAACTTTAGTTCGATAGACGATGTTTATCGATGGTGGGAACAATATGGTAAACCTATAAAAAAGAAATAACAAATGAGGATTCTCAGAATTTACTTTTTCTGAAATGAGGAACTTATTTTTTTTTCATTCCTTAACAAATCAATCTAAAAAATACGTTATTGATGCAAATGTTCTGTTTAGCGCATTTATATCAGGAGATGTTATGCTTCATTCATCCATTATAAAAGAGTTATCCATTATATTATTTTTTTCATTGTTCATTTCGGTGATCGTCAATTATTATCATCCAAAAGGCTTGAAATTGACTGAACCCTACACACTAAATCAGGTTCAAAGTGAACCTGATGCTGAAGTCAGTACAGGCCCGGAAAGCATTGATATAAATGAAGCGGCATCATACTATGAACGACAGGATTATTTATTTATTGATGCGCGGTCTGAGGCGGATTATAATCAATGCCATATAAAAAATGCAATGAGTTTACCTGAACATGAATTTGATCAATTCATTGATCGCTTCATGACTCAGACCAATCCCCAACAAAAATTGATTACCTATTGCGGATCAGCCGATTGTCAATTAAGTGTTCATCTGGCAGAAAAACTTTATTTTATGGGGTTTGATCAGGTGTATCATCTTACAGGTGGATTGGATGCCTGGCTTGATGAAAACCTTCCGGTGCAACAACAGTGAAGAAATTTTTTTTTATAAAATCGACCCAATTTCTGGCATTGGATCAAAAAAATGTGCGTCCATATCGCCTGGCAAAATATGTAACATTAACCAGCATGATCTTTGTTTTAGTCGGTGCGTTGATAATGTCGGTACTTATAATGCAATGGGCCAGAAGCATGCTGCTGACAAAAAGTGAAGATTATGCGGTGTTATTGGCTGAAAATTTAAATCACCAGATATTTTTGCAATTTATTATTCCAGTTGCCATTGAAGTGGGCAAGATACAATTAAGCAATCAATCACAATATGAACGGCTTGACCGCATTGTTCGAGGCACATTGCACAGTTTTTATGTGGATCAGGTCAATATATATGATATGGATAATACCATATCCTATAGTTTCAACCAGCAAATGACCGGTCTGCATAATATGGGCGGCATTGGATATTTTAATGCACGTTCGGGAAAAGCCACATCAAAACTGGTTCAAAAAGGCAGCCTTGTTGAATTGATGATTGGATTGCCCAAGAATGCAAAATTATCGACCTATATCCCTTTGCGCGCTGAAAAGTCTGTTTCCAACATGTCAGGTCCAATGCTGGGCATTATTGAGATTGTACAGGATTTATCAGAGGATTACCTGGCAGTATTTCGTTTCAAGTTTTTTATTTTTCTGACCTCTCTTGCTGTCATGGGATCTTTGGCCCTGCTTCTTATTTACATGGTGTTACGAGGGGAAAAAATTATTCTCAAACGCAATGATGAACGTTTAAAGCTTGAAGCCCAACTTCGTCACACCGAACGTTTTGCCGCATTGGGTGAAATGGCGGCAGGTGTTTCTCATGAAATCAGAAATCCTTTGGGAATTATTCGCAGTTCTGCACAATTGTTAAAAAAGAAAATGGCCAGACTTGATGCGGACAATAATCTTCCAAATGTCATAATTGAGGAAACCGAACGTCTCAATGATATTATTACAGATTTTTTATTAATTTCCCGCCCTGCCAACCCCACGTTTATAGAATGCCATATTTCCAATATCATTGATAAAAACACTGCATTTTTAAAACCAGAGTTTGAAAAATTCCGATGTGAAGTCAACGTCTCATATCAAAACAACCTTCCACTGATTGTAGCAGATAAGAATTTATTATATCAGGCGCTTTTAAATTTGCTGATTAATGCCATGCAGGCCATGCCTAAGGGGGGATTAATCAGTATTACTGTTACAGCCGACTGGGATTATTTATGGATCGTTCTTGATGACGAAGGCTGCGGAATTCCTGACGATATCATCAAAAAAATATGGGACCCCTTTTATACATCAAAAGAAAAAGGGACAGGCCTGGGGTTATCAATTGTTAAAAACATTATTGAAGTCCATAATGGTTCCATCACTCTTGAAAATCGCTCTGTTGATGGGGCTCAGGTCCGCATTTGCCTGCCTGCAAAACGTGATTGATTAAAAAAGATAAAACATCACCTAAAAAAAAATTTCATGATTAAATTATCAAAATAATCATCTTTTCTTAAAAAAATAATATTTGAAACCCCTTATATTCAATAATTCACGTATAATAAAAAAAAATTATTGCATCATGAAAATTTTTTAACGAAAGGCTTGATTTATGTTAAAATGCATGCTACAAATTGTAACTAAAATTCAATATGTGAATTGACTTGCAAATCATAAATAGACGCACAAAGGATATGAAAAATGGCTAAAAAGTCCAAAAAAAGCAAAAGGTTAAGAAAAAACAAACAAAGTAAATTATTGAATATGAGCGATGCCCAGCGTATCGAAACAGCGAGACAGAAGCTATCAAAAAAGAATGCGCGTGATGCAATTTCTATCCTGAAAATGCTCAAAAGCGATGACAATCAAGCTGCAAATGACTTGCTCTTTCAGGCTTATATGATGCGAGAGGCGCAACTCAATAGCAAAGGGTTGCACATTGAGGCAAAAGCCATATTGGAACAGGCCTTCAACTATTTGCCAGATTTTACAATAATAACAGAAGATTGCCTATGTATGTACTTAAAAAAGACATCATTAAAAGCGGCTGTTGATGCGTATTATTCATTTACCCAAAAACAAAAACAATCAAAAAGGGCACAATATTTATTGGTGGATCGTGTTTTTGAGACCGGTCAATTTCAACTATTAGATATTTTTGACAAAAATGACCTGTTAAACAAGGACCTCCCTGTTATACAGAATGCGCGTCAATTAATGGTTGATGGCAAATGGGAAGATGCCTATCAGGCGATGAAAACGATTCCACGTATATCACCTTATGCTGAATACAAATTATTTTGTCGCGGCATGATGGCATTTTATTCAGAAGATGACTCGGGCATGTTTCAGGCATTTAATCGAATTTCACAGGATTTTTCTTTTTATCCTCTGATTCAGGAATTAATGGTCATTGCCTCGCCTATGGAAAGTCTCAAGAAAAAAGGGTATTCAGTGAGTAAAATCGAATTTCTATGGGATGGCCCTGTTCATTTAGATCGTCAAATCGGTCAATTGTTAACTGCTGTTGATAAAATACGTATACAGGATGTTCAAACGCTGGTACTTTCTGTTGCACAGGGACTGTATCCTGACAAACCCGATTGGGCCGCTTTTCATATACTCATGCTTTTGTTATCACGTCAAATAATGCAACAGGAAAACGCGCATTTTATTTTCGAAATTGCCTCAGTTATACTTAAAAGACCGCATTTTCAATTATTAACAACCAAGTATAAATATCACTTTGGTAAACTGCCTTTTTTAAATGCTGCAAGATATTTTGATTGCCTGCCCAATGAATACAAAAGGCCAGAATCTCAAGATATTGCGAAAGCCATGATTTTGTTCCAGACTGCCAGGCAGTGGTATAAAAATAAAGATCGATTGTTATCAAAAGGCCTAAAATATTTATCAAAAGAATTGGATTTAAAATATACAAATAATGAAGAATTGCTTTTATCGCTTGTATGTAAAGGGCTTACTTTTGATCCTTTGAATAGAAAGGGATATGAACTGCTCACAGAACTTCCCCGCACAGGAAGAACATCAAAGAATTTCGTTGAAGAACACTTGCTGATCATGCGTGATAAAATGGAAAACGATCCTGTGCCATGCCTGGAGCTTGCAGATCTCTATTATGAAAAAAATGCATTTCGTAAGGCAGAAACTGTCCTAAAAGAGGCCATGAAACGTGCCCCCCATGATAATCGTGTTATTGAGCGCCATGTCATATCATTATTAATTTCTGCGGATAAAAACTTTTCACGCAATAAAATGCATCTTGCTGAACCCGATATTCAAAAGGTTTTGCAGATTGAATGCAAAGAAATGCAGCCATACGTCATTGAACGTTCCATTTTGTGTGATCTCTTAAAACACCCTGATCAATTAAAAGAAGTTACACAAAAAGCCCTTGAGGGTTTAAATGTTGCAGAAGCAATTCGCTGTATGTCCTTATTATATTTAGATAAAAAGAAAATTTCAGGTCATAATACAAGACAATTTAAAGAAATGCTGATAAGCATGCAGGAAAAAATATTGACCCTGACCGGTTCAGAGATACTGTTTATTTTAAAACCCATACCTAAAAAAATGCAGACAGTATTCAAAGTTCCAGAAATAATAACGCTTTATGAGAAATTGGTTCCAAAACTGTTCAAATGTATGGATGATACTGAAGTGATTGCATTTTTTGATATCTTACTGTCACCATCATATTCAAAAATTATCCTTAAAGAAATCAAACGTCGTTTTCGCTTTGCCCCTCAAGATCGACAATTATTGCTGGGTTTTTATCAGGTGACGCTATGGCATCTGGATAATAAAAAAGATAATCCTGGTTTATTCACGCATATAATTGATCAGGCAAAAGGGCCTGTTTTGGAAGAACTGAGAGAATTATCCAAACGTCTGGCAAAACATGCGAGCGGTAATTTGAAACGTGCTCTTGAATCAATGGATTTCTCTTTAATGGATATGCCTTTTCCGCAGTTCATAAATAACAGAAAATCTGATGAATTTGATTTTGATTTTGATGATGGCGAAGATGATGAAACAATTACCATGAAAAATTTGCATGACCCGGAACTCGACATTGATGATGATGATGATGATGATGACGATGAACATAGTTTCGAAGATTATCTTGATATGGATGAAGAAGAATTTTTTGACATGCTTGGTTTAAACGATGTGGTTGAAGCCATGATGATGGAGGCAATTTCAAATAGAATTGATCCCATTCATGATGTTAGGGCGCTTAAAAATCTGCTTGATAAAATTGAGCGTACACCATCGCCCGGCAATGCATTAATAGAACGCGCTGTTGATTTATTTGAAGATATGCTTGATACGATGGATTTTTTCGAATTGCCGAGAGCCATTATTCCGAAAGCGCATCATGCGCTTGAATCGTATCCTGGCATGAAAGAGAATATGAAACGATTGGCGAAAATTGTTAACAAATATCATTATAAAGACATTGATAACCAGACGAAGCGTTTTCTGGCGCATTCATAAAATTAAAGGATGAACTCATGCTTTTTAATTATCTTGTTTTTGATTTACCTCATGATGCTTCTGAAGATGAAATCAGACAGGCTTATTTGGCAAAGGTAAAAAAGTATCCACCGGAAAAAGATCCGCAACAGTTTCGTAAATTGACACAAGCCTTTGAAAGTATTAAAAATAGTCGTATTCGAATTCATAATCAATTACACCCATTTGAAAATATCAGTGAATGCGAAGAAAAGCTATTTGAGTTGGCAAAAGTGAAGCCATTAAAACGACTTCGAATGGGATTGGTTGATTTGATGAAAGCCCAACAAAAAGCTTTCAAATAGAATGAAAGCCTAATTTGGAGATGACAATAGAAAAATGAAAAAAAATCATTCTCCTGGAGTATTTTCGAGTATTCGGGATCGAATTACCAAGCGTGTGACACTGCCATTTCTGAAAAAGTTGGTAGATTTTCTTACACGCAGAATAGATAAACGTGTTCAGGGATATGCATCATCTGGATGGAAAGCACAGTCTTTGTCGGATTTTCAAAGCTGGCTCATCGACTTGCCCGATGATCTGACACCGACCCAGAGTGCAACCCTGGATTCATGCGATCTGTATACTTTATTGTCCGAGTTTTCTTCACTTCGGCAAGAAATAAAACTTCAAAATCGAGAACAGCATAAAGCAATTCAAACATTATCAGAAACACTGAACGAATACGAAAACACTGCCAGATTATTCAGAGAAAGAACAAAAGATATCGCATTGCTTGAGGAACGTATTCGGACCAGGAGTGTTCAGGCCAGCGAAAAAAGTACAGTAATGCCATTTTTAGACATGCGTGATGCATTGGTTCGCGGATATAATGCCTGTAAACAAATGAATGAAAATTCAAGCATACTCAGACCATCACCAAAAGGGATTGAGAGTATCATTGAAGGCTATGAAATGGCGATCCGCCGATTTGATCGGGCGCTGGCATCGGTGGATATTAAACCAATGGAATGTATTGGCAAACCTTTTGATTCAAAAACGATGCGGGCTGTCGGAACAAAAACAATCAATGATCATGCCGATGGCATTGTTGTTGAAGAAATGTTGACTGGCTTTATTCGAAAACAAGAGGTCATTCGTCTGGCAGAAGTGACTGTCAACAAAATAAATTAATCGTTAAGCATCCTTCATCGCTCTGCAATACAGAACGAAAATGGGTAAGGATGTTCTATTAACCTGAAAACATGGGGAAAAAAGAATGGAACCAATCGTTGGTATTGATTTGGGGACAACAAACTCTGAAGTGGCTTACATAATTGATAACAATGCTGAAATCATTAAAGACAATGATGATGGTATTGTACCATCATGCGTTGGACTCAATGCAAATGGCCAAATTATTGTAGGAACTGAAGCCAAAAATCAAGCGGTCATTTACCCGGACAAAACAGTTTTGTCAATAAAACGCCTGATGGGCAAAGAGGAAAAAATTGTACTGGGTGATCGATCCTATTTGCCACAAGAAATTTCAGCTTTTATTTTAAAAGCATTGAAAGAGCGGGCCGAGAAAAAACTCAAGCAAAAAGTGACCAAAGCAGTCATCACTGTACCCGCATATTTTACCGATGCCCAACGACAGGCAACGCGAGAGGCAGGTGAAATTGCAGATTTGAACGTCATGCGAATTATCAATGAACCCACCGCCGCAGCTTTGGCCTATGAGTCTAATCGTTCGGAACGTCAAAATATTTTGATATATGATTTGGGCGGCGGTACATTTGATGTGTCCATTGTTAAAATTGAAAGTGATGTGGTTGAGGTCATGTCAAGCACCGGTGATAATCATCTGGGGGGTGACGATTTTGACGATGCGATTATTAGTTTACTAATGGACCATATTCAAAATGAATTGAAACTCAAAATCAAAGATGAGGCAAAACTGCTGGCACGACTCAAACGTGCTGCTGAAAATGCAAAAATAGAACTCTCTTCAAAACCTTATGTCACCATTGAAGAAGATCACATTGGCAAAAAAACATTTCGAGACGTTCACTTAAGTTATGAATTATCTCGCAATATGTTTGAAGAATTAATTGATGATAACATTTCTCGCACAATGGATGCTGTCAATACTGCTTTACAGGATGCCAATGTTTTGCCAGCAGACATTGACAAGATTATTCTGGTGGGCGGCTCTACCCGAATTCCAAAAATTTCCAGAATGCTGGAAGAAAAGTTCAAGCAATTACCCCATGGTGAAATTGACCCAGACCTTTGTGTTGCACTTGGCGCTGCAATTCAGGCAGGGCGTGAAATGGGAATGGACCAGTCGAGTATTTTATTGGACATTACCCCTTACACATTTGGTACATCTGCGATGGGCACAGTCAATGGAGAACCTTCAACAACCATGTTTGTGCCTTTGATTCGAAAGAATACCAAATTGCCTGCAAGTCGCAGCGAAGTATTTTACACCTTGTTTGATGGTCAGGAAGCCGTTGAAATTAAAGTGTATCAAGGTGAACAACCCAATGCAGTGGATAATGTTCTTATCAATAAATACATGTTCAGACTTACAAACAATACGCCCTCTGGAAGTCCAATTGTATTGCACTATGATTTGGATATTAATGGCATATTGAAACTTGAAGCCACTGAAAAGAAAAGCGGGCGAAAAATTAATGCTGTTATTGAAAATGCATTTGCTTCTTTTTCTGAGGAAGAAATTTCAAAGTCAAAAATGAAAATAAATGATGTTTGGGATTCCAGTCAGGGTTTCAGTGGGGACTCCGAGGATGAGGGGGAAGCAGTTCCTTCAGAAACCTTAGAATCAATACCACAAGATATGAAAGATCTCATTCGCAAGGCACAGAGCAAACTTGACGATGCTGCTGAAGAAGATCGTGAAGATATGGTGGATCTTATTGAAGATATTCAGGATGCGATTCAGAAAAATGACATGAAAAAAGCACAATCGTGTAAAGAAGAACTTGAAGAGATTCTGTTTTATATTGGTGAAGAATAATGAAAAGATGTCCTGCATGTAATGCGCGCTACCGCGGCAAAGAAGAATGCCATCGATGCGGCATGAACATTGCGCCGCTTTTGGAGATTAAAACATGTGCACACAACCATTTTAAACGTGCGATTCAATCCTATTGTGTTGAAGATTATGAGAACATGTATACACATGCAAGACGTGCGAATTCATTATATCAAACGAGAGAAACCATGCAAGTATTCGCTTGCGCATCAATATTGGTAAAACGCTTTGAAGAGGCAATAAAAACATGGCAGCAATATTCTAATTGCCAGCCATTTTGTTCCAGATAACACTGGAATAACAATTTAAACTGGAGGTTTTTTTATGAGTAAAGATTTATATCCATCATTACCAATTTACATTATTGATGATGATGCAGTTTCGCGTGAGGCGCATCAAGGTATTCTGGAACATCGTGGCATGAACCATATCATGTTTTCAGATAATACTGATGAGGTCCTGTCGAAGTTGGAAAATCAAAAAGTAAGTGTTATTTTACTTGATCTGATGTTTCCAAATTGTGAAAAAAATGGTGAAGACTTGTTGCCCGACATTCTTCAACGATATCCAGATGTACCTGTAGTGATTATTACAGAAAACGATGCTGTTGAAACTGCGGTACGATGCATGAAATCAAATGCATATGACTACCTTGTCAAACCTGTTGATGCTGAACGACTGATTACAACAGTCGAACTGGCCCTTGAATTTGGTGATATTCAAAATGAAAATATGACATTGCAAAAACAGTTACTGAGTGGACAATTACAACATCCTGAAGCTTTTGCGGGCATTGTGTCCTCAAATAATGAAATGCTGTCTATTTTTAGATATGTTGAAGCCATTTCAACATCAAATCAATCGCTGTTAGTCACCGGTGAAACAGGGGTTGGAAAAGAATTGATTGCCAGTGCTGTGCATAAATGCAGCAATCGCAGAGGGGAGTTTATCTCTTTCAGCGCGGCAGGATTGGATGATGAAACCTTCTGTGATCGTTTATTTGGCCATGTGAGAGGCGGTATCGAAGGCGCAACAGAAGATCAAATGGGAATTGCGCAAAAAGCCAATGAAGGTACATTATTCCTGGATGAGATCGGTGATTTAAGCTACGATACCCAAAAACGCTTATTACAATTTATTCAAGAGCGTGAATACTATCCATTGGGTTCAACAAAACCCAAACGTACCAGTGCAAAAATTGTCGCAGCAACCAACAAAGATCTCAAAAATATGGTAGACCAGGGAAAATACAGGGCTGATTTGTATTATCGACTCAGTGCCCATCATATCAGCATTCCACCCTTACGAGAACGAATGGAAGACTTGCAGATATTGTTAGAATACTTCATTGATATGGCTGCAAAAGATATGAACAAGAGATTCCGAGTCCCCAGCAAGAAAATCCTGGCCTGTTTATCAGAATATGAATTTCCAGGAAATGTGCGAGAGTTGCGCGCAATGGTATATGATGCAGTTGTCAGCCAAAAACGAGGCGACTGGTTGGATACCAAATTCTTTGAAAAATATGTCAATAGTAATCAACCCAATGGGGTTCAAATCAGAAAATTCCAGAGTTCTGATTCTGCTGCATTTGTTTCAGCATTGCACCGATTGCCATTAATGAGAATCTTACAAGACACACTCATTGAGGAAGCATTGAAACGTTCCAATGGAAATCAAACCATTGCTGCCAATATGATTGGTGTCTGTCGTCAAACCATTATTCGCTACCTGAAAAAATAGTTCGGATGTAGGGCAAACCCTGTGTTTGCCCTCACAATAAAATAATCAATGGATTTAAATATATCACTCTCCTTTGGCCAATTAAATGACTAAAAAAAATGCCTTGATAGTTTTCCTTAGAAAAAGCGTGGAAAATCACATATACATATGATAGACGTGGTGTCTTAAGGAGAAAATTATGCCCCAAACAGAACAGATGATAAACACCCTTCGTCTTTCAACCAATGATAAATCCCAAACAATCTATGGATGGACAGGAAGAATTGCCCACATCAATCTGATATCAAAAAGCATTCATGTGGAATGCCCACCATTGTCTGTGTACGAGAAATGGCTTGGAGGTCGGGGGCTGGCAGGTTATTATTTAAGACCATTTGTGACGAATCCCTGGGATACACCACAAATGCCGCTATGCCTGTTTACAGGGCCATTAACTGCCACTTCAGCCCCAACGTCAGGAAGAATGACAATCATGTCCCGCTCTCCTTTGACCGGAACAATAGGTGATAGCTCTGTGGGTGGACGTTTTGCCAGACAATTAAAACGTGCCGGGTTTGATGGTCTGGTAATATCTGGAAAATCGAATGATCTGTGTGGTATTGAAATTTCTGATCATATTATCACGATTGTCACAGCGAAATTTATGACTGGATGGACAACATCCAAAGTGTACAATCATGTTAAGCACAAAGGAGCAGTTGCTTGTATCGGGCCTGCGGCTGAAAATAATGTTCGTTTTGCCTGTATAATGGTGGATCGCCATCATGCTGCCGGGCGAAATGGTTTGGGACTTATTTTTTCAAGCAAGAATATTAAATATATAACAGTAAATGGTTCCAGTAAAACAAAAGTATTTGATCTTCAAGGCTTAAAAAAAGCGCGTCAGGATACCCTTCGACTGACAGCCGCTTCACCCATAATTTCTGGGGAGCAGGGTTTAATGTATTTTGGTACTGGCGCATTGTTTGATCTGATTCATGTTCGCAGAATGATGCCCACATATAATTTTAAAAAAACGTTTTTTGAACCCGCTTCCAAAATGAATGCCTATTCGTATCATCAGGCTTATCACGCCGAGCAGACTGGATGCAAAGGATGTCATATTTTATGCAAACGAAAACAAAAAAATGCCTCAAATGTATTACCTGAATTTGAAACCATGTCACATTTTAGTGCATTAAATGAAAATCTGGATATTCATGGGGTTGTTGAAGCCAATCGATTATGCAATGAATATGGAATGGATACAATTTCATCTGCTGCAACTATTTCAGCTTTTGCTGAAAGCAATAATCAACATTTAAACAGTGACCAGATAATTCAACTTCTGCATGATATCGCATTTCGCCAAAATGAAGGCGCATTACTGGCTGAAGGTTCTCATGTGTATTGTCAGGAAACAAACGTGAATGTGTCCATGTCTGTTAAAGCACAGGAACTGCCTGCATATGATCCGCGCGGCGCTTATGGGATGGCTCTGGCTTATGCAACATCAACCCGAGGCGGATGTCATCTTCGTGCTTATCCCATCAGCCATGAAATCTTACGAAAACCATCCGCAACTGATCGGTTCTCCTGGAGTGGAAAAGCCCGAATGATTAAACTTGCAGAAGATGCCTTTGCATGTGTCGATTCCTTGATTGCCTGTAAATTTGTTTTTCTGGCTGCCAGCCTTGAAGAGTATGCACAGATTTATTCTTCTGTGACCGGGGTTTCGTCCAATATGAATATGCTGCAAAAAATTGGAGAAAGAATTGTTTACCACGAACGTTTTATGAATTCCCTGAATGGATTCAATGCAAATCATGATGACCTTCCAAAACGTTTTTTTAATGAACATGGAACAGGTGGACATGGTATTGATATTCCCCCTTTAAGTCGCTCGGATTTCTTAAATGCCCGACAAAAATATTATCGTATACGTGGATTGTCTGAAAATGGGCAGCCCATACCTGAAAAACTTTGTGATTTAGGAATTGATTAAAGGGGCATATCAGGAACAGAAAATGATTCCCGATGGGGTAATTCAATATTTCTGATATCATCAAGCTTTCATTCATTTTCTCCTTCATGATATGTTTGATTTAATGGAACTGATTTTCGAAAAATCCTAATCCTGTATTTTCAATAAATTTTTTGTATTTTTGTAAAAAATCATTTCTGCTAACCCCTGATCACTTCCACAGGCAGATCTGACAGCCTTAATACCAGCTATTCTGCTGCCAAAAGGCCAGTCAGATGCAAATAATACTTTTTCTGGCCCAAAAGTTTTTATCAGTTTTTTTATGATTCCAGGGGGTTGAAATGATGTATCGACCCAGACATTTTTAAAATGACCCAGTAATCTTATAACATCCATAACCTCAAACATTCCTGCGTGCCCTGCAATAAACTTTGCCTGGGGAAATGCTTCAACCAGATCTCTGGCTCCTTTGATGGAACCATATTCAGGTAAATTATTATCTTTTTCTTCCTTATAGTAGGTTAACACACCGGAATGAAAAAGAATGGGGAGATCATATTTTACAAATAAATCAACAGCTTTTTTCATTTTTTCATCGGTAAAGTGAACATTCTGTATTATCGGATGAAGTTTTAATCCTTTTGCGCCCTTTTTTATATCCGCTTCAAATTGTGTTGACAGCGTCTCCATCTTTGAAAAATCGACACCGGTAAAAGGTATTAAACCAGGATCTTTTTCAGCAGCTTTTTTGACATCATTAAAGTATACATGAGGAGGAATCGGCATGCATACAGAAAAAGAAACCCCGGATTCATCCATACTTTTACGTGCATTTTCTCGCGTTGCTGTGAAATTTCGTTCGTGTTCTGCATTTAAAATATAGGGTTTGAAAATTTCATAAGGTATTCTTCCCATTTTGAATTTTCTATTTAAGAAAAACTGCCAGATTGTAATCGGATCAAATACCCATTTTTTTGTAACGCCTTTTTGTTCAATAATTTCTCCACCATTTTTGTATAAGATACCCCCTAAGTGAGTGTGAGCATCAATTATTTTCATTAATAACCCTCCATGTTTGATTATTTTTCAAGCATTGTTAATTGATTTCATGGTGCTGGAAATCAATTCCATCAGATGATTCAATTCATCGTGGGTTATGGTAAGAGGCGGTCGAAAAACAACACACTCCCTGTCAACCAGGCCTTGAACAACTATAAAGCCTTTGCTTCGAGCGGTCACACAAAACAATTGGGCAATTTCTTCATTTGTAAATGTAATTGCGTTTACGAGCCCTAAACCACTTACCGACCGAATTAAATTCGGATATAAACTCTGAATGTCACTTAAATGTCGCAATAAAAGCGCCCCTGTTTCATTCGTTTGTATCCATGGACACATTTGTTCATAAACATCCAATGTTTTACAGGCCACCCGGCACCCCACATCGTGGCCCCCAAAAGTGCACAGATGAATAAGCGGGTGTTTGTCGAAAAAGGATTTTACAGTCGGGGTAAAGACCATTCCTGTCATTGGAAACATCCCAGCGGTGATTGCCTCACCAAACAACATAATATCCGGGTTTACATCATAATAATCTTTGGCAAATTTATGTCCGGTTCGGCCAAAACCGGTTTGAGTTTCATCAAAGATCAACAACGTGCCATAATGCGCACAAACCTCTTTCAATTCCAGCAAATAGTCCTTATCAACGCGTCGACATCCATTTTCTACCTGTATGGGTTCCAAAATGAAAGCAGCAGTATTTTTGTTGATCGCTTTTTTGGCAGCCTTGATATTATTGAATTCAACAATGGTTTGATCCGGAATCAGTCTGCCATATCGGTCATTATCAATACGTTCTGAAAGCCCCATAGCGAATCCGGTGTGACCATACCATCCGCCATCCACTGAAATCAGCTCTGTTTTGCCTGTATAGCCTCTGGCCAGTTTACACGCTGCATCCATTGCTTCACCTCTGACCACTGTAAAAAGGACACAGCTCAGGTCTCCGCCTACAAAAAAAGCCAACTTGCTTGATAAATCAGCCTTTTCTTCGGAAACGAGAATAAAATTACCGCAATCAGTCTCTTTGGCGGCAGATTCGAGCGAATCCAGCACTGTTTTATTTTTTCGACCAAGATTATAGGTGGATGCGGCGGAATAGCAATCAATGAAACTGTTTCCATTCATGTCATTAATATAGATGCCTTCACTTTGCCATTCTATCACATCAAGACCTTTGGCTTTTAAATGTTCAATGAGACCTTCAGAGAAAAGTGCTTTGGCTTCTTTGTATAAATCTTCACAAGGCACGTAAGATGCATCAGTTCTTATTTGGGTTTGAAGGTTATTCATGGCATGTTTGCTCCTTTCATTTTCAAGCGGGTTTTTAAAAACCGAATGTTCTTAGAAAAGCACTGATGGCTATTAGATTATTTGGGTCATTCACCCATTTGCGGAAGATGGGAATCTTGATTAAGGGCAGCAGGATAAACAGAAAATATCCCTGTATTGTCATGGCTTTTCTGAACCTTTTCAAGAATTCGTCGATTTCTTCTTCAGTAACTGTCAGGGGAAGCATAAAACGCATGACTTGAGGGGCATTCCCTGAGTATGCCGCGAAAATATGGGATTTGCTTAAACTATCCGCCATCAGCATTCCCATGAATTCGTGTCTGTATTCAATACCGATCATCAGGCCCTTGCCACGCACTTCCAGGATTGCCTCAGGATGCTGTAACATGATCTCGGTCAGTCCATTTTTAAGGCATTCTCCCATTTTCTCAGCATTTTTCCAGAGTTGTTTTTCAAGCAATTCATCAATCACTTCAGTGGAAACCCGGCAGCCGATGTTACTGCCGCCTCCTGAAGACGTATGAAAGAATGGATTTTCATTGACAAACTCAGTCAACTTCGGGATATCCCGATAAACGATGGCACCATTGGGGTAAACACCGCCGCCAATAGATTTGGCCAACGCCATCACATCCGGCACAACGCCTGAATACTCTGAAAACCAAATTCTACCGGTACGACCAAACCCGGTTTGAATTTCATCAAAGATAAGGACAATACCCAAATCATCACAAAGTTGCCTTAAACCTTGCAAATACAAATTGGTAGCCACATGGATGCCGCCTTCACCCTGTATGGGTTCTATCAAAATGGCCGCTGTTTTCATCGAAGCCAATTGTCTGATCGCTTCAAGATCGCCAAATGGCGCCAAACGAAAACCAGGCATAAGGGGTTGAAAAAGCGCTTTGTAATAATCCTTACCTCCAGCAGAAAGACTGAATCCTGAATGACCGTGGTACGCCTTGTCCATAGAGATGATTTCTTCTCTTCCTGTAGCACCTTTAGCCAATTTAATGGCTGCTTCAATGGAATCTGCACCACTACCGGTAAAAACAACCTTATTTAAATCCCCCGGTGCAAGATCGACCAGTTTTCTGGCAAATTCTATTTTGGACCGGGATAACAGCAAGGGCGTTCCCATATCGTATTCATGCAAGGTGTTACACAGTGCTTCAACAATTCGGGTATTGCGCCTTCCAGTATTAAAAGAACCTGCGGATGAAAAACCATCAAAATATGTTTTGCCAGTTGCCGCATCTGAAAATTTTGTATCATGACGATTTCTTTCCAGCATGTCGAGATGTCCGGCAGATAAGTATCGAATTTGTCCTTTTGATACATGATCACCAAATTGTTTGAAAATTTCCTTAGCGCGTTTTTTGCTAAGATGTTTTGTTTCCATTTTGACCTCCTGATTTTAGAAATACTCTGTCATTTTCAATTCAAAATGAAAGGTAATAATGGTACAGGAATGGTATACACATTTTGTTCCTGATTTATTGTATCCTGGCTAAGTATAATGGAATGGGATATGGAATATTGTTTTGCAAAATTTTTAAATATAATCGGGATAGAAACCTTCTTTCTAAATTTAACCTCAATGGGAATAATTAATTGGTGTTGATGAATTAAAAAATCAATTTCAGCGCCTGAATTGGTTCGGTAAAAATTTAGCGGGTCATTTGTTTTTAGATGAATAAAAACAAAATTTTCAATCCAATTCCCCGGTATCATCCTGTATTCGGAATAAAAGGCTTTGGTTGCATAATGGACAATACTCATATCACTGGCAAATACTTTTGGCATTTTTGAGAGTTCTTTTCGCTTGTTCGTGAAATATGGTGTTACAAAGTCGAATATAAAGGTATGCTTTAAAATATCAAGATACGTCTGAATCGTTCTATTATTTAATCCAAGTGTGCTTGCGAGTTCATTCACATTTACAAGATTACCGATCTGCGACCCCAGATAAATGACAAGTTTATTAAAACCAGAGATATTTTCAACCTTTAAAAAATCACTCACATCTTTTTGGATATAAGTTGATAGTAATTCCTTTAATATAATTTCTTTTTTTTTGATGTTGGTCATCAACGATATTTCAGGATACCCGCCCCAGTTGAGATATGCCAAAAAATGATGTTCTAGCTCGTCTCTATATATCTGATAAAAGTCTTTTAGGTCGTCTATTGGTTCTCCAATTTTCCATTGATAGCTGAAATTATACGTTGATTGACAATTCAAATATTCTCGAAAAGAGAATCGCTCTAAAATGAATTCTATTTTTCTTCCTGTTAAAAATTCTTTTTCCTTACTGATTTCCAAAGCAGATGAACCGGTTGCAATGACTTGTATGTAATCTGATGACAGGTCAAATAATACTTTTAAATACATCCCTGGCGTTTCTAGATATTGAAACTCATCTAACATGAGATAACAAAAATGATTCTCATCAATATTTTCCTGTTCTTTCAAAAATCGCAATAGATAGCGCGGATTTTTAAACATAGGATTATCAATTTCCTGATCAATTGAAAAATAAATCACTTTTTTCCCTTGATCTGTCATGTTTTTCTTCAAGATCTTTAACAAGGTCGTTTTTCCGGTTTGCCTGGCGCCCTTGATAATCAAACATTTTTTTTCGCCCAGCCAGGGAGTTAATTCCTCAAGTATTTCCCTTTTTACTGAATTCATCGGTTCTCCTGTGCATAAAATTTAGGGTATTTATTGTACGCCTCTACATAAATTTCCATGTATTTTTGCATGATCAATGATGAAAAATCAAGCTTTTTTTCTGAATATCAATATTATTTTAAAAAAGAGCCCTGCGATCGATTATTTTGTATAGATTAACAAAATGCTTTCGTTTTTGAAAAGGTGATGGATCGGTTTGTCAATATTTTCTATGGCATATGTTGGTTTCATTATGATAATGCTCCCGAATCAGAGACTAAATTTACATCCCCCAAACCATAATCGTTTTACCTTCATGCACGAACGCTTTATGAAAGATTTTTTCTTCCCATGAAACTGTTTTTCGTCGATCAAAAATTACCAGATGGCCTTCGGTTGCACCACATTTGTCCATGTATTCTGCGGTTTGAATCAGTCCTTTTTGAATGACTTCATCTGTATTCTGATATCTTATTTTTAATTCAATGACAATTTCCTGTTTGCTGTCCTGATAATACCAAGTAACCAGCAGATCAGTTCGTTTTCTGCCAAGTCCGAAGTAATTGGGGTCAGAGTAAAATTAATCTTATTATGTTTGTATACATTAATTAAACTTGCGCTTATAGCTTAATTTTACTCTGACCCCAATTACTCTAGTCCATCATTTAATCAGACGAATCACAGTTCAGACAACCAACGCATCAAAGTCAATTGTCTGAACTATGATTCATCTGATTTAATGATGTAAAGTAATTGGGGTCAGAGTAAAATTAATCTTATTATGTTTGTATACATTAATTAAACTTGCGCTTATAGCTTAATTTTACTCTGACCCTAATTACTCCAAACAATACTTTTAAAACTCTCAGAGCGAATACCGGGTATTGAAAACGTTGAAGCAAAAACAACTGAAGATGGACGTGTTTTGATACGCTTTAAAGATGGTTCTTTTGAAAATCCTTTTTCAGC
>Ga0272440_1001632_pt1 | contig 18190 bp, 15 predicted proteins | sample SSMMMBAug17_FD_192440 | JGI IMG/M metagenome (GOLD analysis project Ga0272440, IMG submission 192440) | Marine sediment archaeal communities from Little Sippewissett salt marsh, Falmouth, MA, United States - SSM-MMB-Aug17 | ecosystem: Environmental > Aquatic > Marine > Wetlands > Sediment ...
ATTAAGATCTTTACATAAATGAACTTCCATGCCAGGGAACAGTGTTATAGAAAGATTATTTTTTTTCATCTCATTTTTCAACGTTACAATGGATTGGTCTATTAATTCAGGAGCTACTTGATACACCCCATCAAAAGAGTGTGGTGTTGCTATAATTGATCGAATGCCATCCTTTTCCGCACAATGTAGCATTTCAATACTGTCTTGAATGTCTTGAGGGCCATCATCAAGCCCAGGTATAATATGACAATGAATATCAATCATTATTAGAATTTAAACCATTTAACCATAACGTTTTGATGATCTTTTTTTACGCCGGCTTTTTTGTTTTCGGTCACCATCTTCACCATAATAATAATAGTAATATTGATAGTAATAATAGCTTTCTTTTCCTGTATCAACATCATTAAGAACAGCGCCTAAAATGTTTGCATCCACACTCTGAATTTGTTCCAGCCCTGTTTTTACGATCTGTTTGGGTGTGACACCGGCATGAACAACCAGCATAACACCATCAACAAATTTTGCTAAGACAGTTGAATCTGTTACAGCCGTGACAGGTGGAGAATCGACAATAATTCGATCATATCTATTTCCAAGTGCTTCCATAATCCGATTCATTTTTTGAGAACCAATAATTTCCGAAGGATTGGGTGGAATTGGCCCACATGGGATAACATCCAGGTTTGGAATTCCTGATTCCAAAATAACATCATTTAAAAGACTTTCCAAATCGTCACTGACCAAAAGGCTTGACATCCCCATATCCCGACTCAAATTAAACATTTTATGAACTTTAGGTTTTCGCATATCACAATCAACGATAATCACACGGCTTCCGGCCTGTGACATTGTGATCGCCAGGTTGGTTGATGTTAATGTTTTACCTTCACTTGGACCGGCACTGGTCACCAAAATAATTTTGGGAACTTTGTCGGCAGAAGAAAATAAAAGACTGGTTCGAATTCCTCTATAAGACTCACTGGCCGTTGATTTTGGAGAATAATGGGTAATAAGCTCGGGTTTTTCTACATTTTCACGATCAAGATCAAATGTTGGAACTGGCCCTAGATAGGGTACATTTAAGTAATCTCTTATATCTTCAGGATTTTTTAATGTATTATCCAGATATTCAAAAGTAAAAGCAATGGCAATGCCCATGGAAAGTCCAAGAAAAATGCCCAGAAAAAGATTTAATTTTTTTCTGGGACGAATGGGATATTTAGGTACTTCAGCAGAATCAACAATTCGAATATTTCCGGTTTTCATATCTTCTGTCAATGATGTTTCCTTAAATCGTTTAATCAGCAGTTCATACATATGGCGAGCACTTTCAGCCTCCCGACGAAGTGCACCATATTCAATGGATTTTTGATTCAGTTCGAGGGTTTCTTGTTTTTGCTTTGTCAATGCTTTAAGTAAGGTTTTTTCTTTGGCCAATGCCACCTGATATTCATTTCTAAGAGAATTAATGACCCTTTGAATTTCTTTTAATTTTCTTTCTTTTAAAGAATCTATTTCAGATTGAACAGCAATCATTTTCGGATGATTTCGCCCATATTTTTTTGATAACTCAGATATGCGCTTGTATAAATTAACTTCCATCTGTTTAATTTCACGAATTAAATCATTTCTAAGCACTTCAGGAATTGAATCCAGCATATCTGGATTTTTTTTCAATGCCAATGCCTGTTTGTATCGTGTTTCTGTTTCAACCCGATGGGCTTCAGCGTCAATAACCTGAGCATTTAATTTGGCAAGTTTTTGAGCGGTAATTTTTTCAACATCACTGGAAAAATCAGTAAAAATACCTTGCCTTTCTTTATATGCCAAAAGCTTATGCTCCGCAATAGCCACTTTTTTTCGCTCTTCATCAACACGCTCATGAAGCCATGATACCGCTTTTTTAGCTGCCTGCAATTTTGTTTCAAGATTTTTTTCAATGTAAACGTCTGCAAGGGTATTTACAATTAAAGCTGCCAGTTCTGGATTTTTGGCATTAAATTGAAGATCCAAAAGACGACTGTTACGAATGGGAGCAACATTAATTCGACCAACAAACATTGAAACCAGACGAAACTCTCTGTCTTCCTTTTCAGGTTCTTGTTCATTTCGTTGATTATTTGTTTTGAAAAGAGATAACAAAGAATTTTGAACAGACGTTTTTATCTGATTGATATTTTTTTTGATCTTAGTAAGAAATGTTTCTTTTGTTTTGGGAAAAAATTCTTCATTGTCCATTAAGTTTAAGCGTTTAATAACTTCTCGGGCAATTGTTCGACTTTCAATAATTTTGTATTGTGTCTGGTAATAATCTGAAGTTGATGCATCGACAGACATGACCTCTTGAATTGAAACAACATTAGGGTTTTCTTTTTCAATTACAAGTCGTGCTGTCGATTGATATATAGGTGTTGCTGTAATGGTATACAACAGAACAGATATAAAAATAATTGAAAACACAGAGAAAATAGACCATCTCCGCTTCATCATTATTTGAAAATAATTTCGAATGTCAATTGTTTGTTCGTCATTAGTCATAATTTAACCTACTTATTTAAGACAAGATATGCAATAGAGTTAAAGTTGGATTATCATAAATGTTAAAAAAAACTCTCCGGAACAACAATAATATCTTCTGGTTGCACAGTAACATCCTGTCCTTTTTTACCGGAATTGGTAATGGCATCAACTTTTACCTCAATTATTTTTTCCACACCATTTTCAACACGAATGATTCGAGTCCGATTTCGGGCGGCAATTTGTGTAAAACCACCAGCCATGCTGATAGCTTCAACCAAAGTCACTCTTTTTTGAAGATAGGGAAAAGAACCGGGATTTTTAACCTGACCAATGATATAAAAAAATTCAGGTTTTGGAAAATAAAGGACATCATTATCTTGTAAAGGAATATTAGATAATTGATCACTACCATTGAGCAATCCTTCCAAATCAATTCGAATCACGATTTTTCGCTCATATTCTGTATTCGGGTTTTCAGTTCTGATAATCATCGCCTGCTTGCCGCCTTGCTCAAAATCAATACCTTTAGATCGAGAGATTGCATCCAGAAAACGCTCCTGCTCCCTGAGATAATATTTTCCAGGCGCTTTAACAGATCCTAATACCAGATATTGTTTGCTGCGGTATTCTTCAACCATTACAGAAACATGAGCATCAAACAGGAATTGTCCTTCCATTAATTTTCTTGAAATGAGTTGTTCAATTTCAGAAGTCGTTAAGTTTTCCACTTTAATCCGGCCTATTAATGGGAAACTGATAAAACCATCAGCAGCAACACGTACACTGCTTTTGGATAAATCTTCTTCTTCATATACAGTGATACTTAAAACATCATATCCACCAACCTTATAATCTACTCTGTCTCTGTTCATGGTTTCTGGATGAAGTCTCAAATAATCTGATACAAACATATTGTGTGTCGATTCAATTACATGATCTAATTGACTATCTTTTTTTTGACCATCTGAATGTCGTTTAAGTTCATTGATTTTTTTTTGGTATTCCGGTGCAATTTCATTGGCAATACTGGTTTCAATAGATTTTATCGTTACGACTGGTCCATTTTGAGAACTACACGCGAATAAAAATAAGGAGAATACGATTAATAAAACATGGTGAAAAATTGTATTTTTTTTCATCAGGGATTTTTGTTGAAACAATTTCATATTCATTATTCCTGATTAATGTTTGTTTGGATCATCAATACGTTGCTATTTTTTTTATTTGGTGATGTTCAGCCTGACATGATTCAATAAAAAAAAGGGGATAACTCCCCTTTTTTTATGCTATATAGATCCATCGCGAAAAAAATGTTAAAACATGGCATTAATATCAACAATAAATTTGTTGTTTGAATATTCAACAGCGTCATACCACATGGAATGACTTGCTGTTTTGGTATCATATGAATATTTAAATCCTGTTCTCAACCATTCCTGAATGTTATAATCAATCCCTAAATAGATTGAATATAAGTTAAAATATTTATTTGGAATATTTGGACGTTCATCTCTGTAATCAGAATTGGTCCAGGCCAAACCAGATTTAAAAAATGTTTTATGTTTGACCTGATGTCGTATATCAAATCCAATGGTTGTGTCTACATATGATGCGGCATCATTATCCGGGGAACCTTCGATGCTTCTAATAAATCGAAATCCCATATTGGTAATTTCCGAGAATTGAAAGTTGACATTCGTTTCAATCAGCCATGTGTTGTTATCTTCAAATGAATTATTAAATGAGTCAAGACCATTATCAAATGATTTACTCCCATATCCTAATTTAACAGCCCCATTCAATTTTCCACCTGGTTCAAATCTGAAACCAACTAAAAAATCATGTAATTGATGATCTTGAGCGGTTGCAGCGTTTTGTCGATCATAAGTAGCATCTGTAAATCTATATTCAGCCAGCATTGATGTTTTTCCGGATGGGGTCACTCTCATGTATACACCCAATTGAAAAATATTCTCTGTTCTATCTTGCCATTGGTCCATGAAATCCCTGTATCTTAAGGCAAAATTTTGAAACATGGCTTCAACTGAATAACGATCCATCATTTGATAACCAAAGGTAAAATCAAGAACATTTTCTGATCTTGAAGTTCTTTCACCCTCACCATACATATTATCCGCACCATAAGGATCAGCTGTTTTCAAAAAACGTTCACTAAATCTTCCAAAAAAACCTGCCGGAGCTTTCACCCCAAAAGTCAGATAAGGTTGATGCTTTTGATAATTGTTGTCATTTTTCTTAAAATACGATGCAATTTCCAAATCATAACCTGCTCTAAAATAATTACCAGGTCGATCAAGATAATCTAACGCAATTTTAGGTTGCATTGTAAAAATAGTATCTTCGATCTCGTCGATTGCATCCAAAAAAATGTTGTTGTTATGCTCAAGCTTTGTAATAAATTGAGGTTTGATATTCAGCCGACCATAGTGAATGTTACCCTGGGCAAAAATCGGTTGTGTTGGTAATAGTGCCATACCGAAAATAAAACCAAAACATAAGCAAATTGTTTTAAAAGAACGTTTCAGAGTTTTCATAATCCGCATTCCCCTTTGTTTTTACCTTATAATTATTGAACTGTCATAAAAATGCTTTATCTCAATAAAATTAATATAAAAAACCGTTCAATTCATTATTCATACATTGAACTGAACGGTATATTTTCCTTAATAATTAAAGAATTATAAAAAAAATGAGTAAAGCTCTGTAATTTCATTCTTTTTATTTTATATTGCCCATTTATTTACAGGGCTGACGTATAAACATCCTAAAAAAATAGGGGAAAAGTAGCACTCAGTTTTGACGATGTCAATATTTTTTTATTGAACAGAAAGATCTTCTTTAAATTCTTAACGTTATTTATAGGTTGTTCCTATGAAAGCAGCCTGTTTTGAAATTTGAGTTGCCAATCGGATTGTAGCCTGATCAACCATTCGTCCATCAATGGCAATGACCCCTTTATCAGGAGATTCATGATAAGCATTTAGTATTTTAGATGCTTTTTCAATGTCTTCAGGCAAAGGTGAAAATAATGAATTGATAACTGGCAATTGTTCGGGATGGATGGCCCATTTGCCATCACAACCCAAAGCTCTGGATAAGGCAGACGAATGAGCAAGCGATTCATGATCTTTAAAATTTCCAAATGGCGCATCAATTGCCAATAGATCATTTGCTTTTGCAGCCATGACAAGCCGGCTTAAGGCAAAGTGCCACCGGTGACCAGGATAAATTGAGGATTCATTTTCACCATGACCGGATATGGAAACCAGACGAGCGCCAATGGAAGATGTATAATCAGCAATGCCAAAAACCAATGAGATCAGTCGATTGCTTGATTTTGCGATTTGAGAGATATGGTTCATTCCTTTTGCTGTTTCAATAGATGCTTCAATGGAAATGCGATGATGTTTGTCACTGTTTATTTCAAGACCATCTAAAAATCGGCTGACAAAATGAATATCACAACTGTCATTGACTTTGGGAACCACCAGGGCATTTAACAGTGGACTATCAGGATTAACGATTCCTGGAATATCATGACAGGCAAATGGAGTATCAAGACTATTGATACGCACTGTCAATATCTTTTTCCCCCAATCAATTTGTTCTATTGACTCTGCAACTGTCTTTCGTGCCATTACCTTTAAATCAATGGGAACACTATCTTCAAGATCAAGCATAATCACATCAGCTTTGCTTTTTGACGCTTTATGGTGCATTTTTTTGATATGGCCTGGTACTGACAGAATAGATCGTCTTGGAATCATGAATTTTATCCTTTCCTTGAGTGTTGTTGCGTTAATTGTTGCAAAGCTTTTGAAACATTTTGAAGAACACTATTCCAGTCCCCCAACCGATTTTGTCTGAAAAATTTCATGGATGGAAACCAAGGACTATCATTTCGGTTTGAAAACCAATGCCAGTCGGAGGATACAGGAAGAATTACCCATATGTTTTTTCCCAAAGCGCCAGCCAATTGGGCAGTCGTACTACCGATTGAAATAACCAAATCCATGACTTGTATTTGAGCGGCTTGATCATCAATATTTTTTAATGGGTCAATATCCGGATCATTATAAATCGTAATTTTTAGTTCTTCTTGAATGCGGTTAAGCTCTTCCAGGCAATCCCCATACTGAAGATTAAAAAAACGAACATTTGGGCAGGATAGAACAGGTTTCCATAATTCCAACTGTGCAGGCTGATCATAATCTATAGCGCTTGTCCACGAAATTCCGACTTTTAGCTGATTTGTTTCTGGTAAATATCGTTCACGAATCATTTTAACTTTGTTTTCATCTGCTTTTAAATAGCCATCGTGTTTGGGAAAACTTTTTTGTGAGCTTCGCAAAAAACGTAAAAGACCACCTGAAGGGCAATGATAATCTGCTTCTGGAAAAAGATCAGGTTCTTGCTCAGGAATCTGAATGCCTGGAATTACGATTGCCTGTGGAAATGAGCGAACAAACAGCGGTAATAATCTGGGCGCACATTCAATGGAAACCTGTCTTGCTTTTTGTATCAATTCAGGAAACATGCTGGCAAAAAAAATTTCGTCTCCAAGACCTTGTTCTCCCCACACAAAAATGTGCCGATCTTGTAAATCAGAGCCATCCCATTCTTTTTGTGTTAAATTGCGTTTTATTCGAACGCCATTGTTTACCCAACGCCATTCATAAGCTTCAAATCCATTTTTCAGATCCTCTTGAACCATCAATAATAGAGCTCTATTCCGGTGTGCTTCTTCATCATCAGGTTTAATATGAAGTGCTTTTTCATAATAAGCCATTGCCGATGTATAAAGGCCCATTTCACTGAAAATATTACCCATATTAATATACGATTGAATATGCTCAGGATTACGATCCAGTATTTGCTGAAAAATTTTTAATGCCTCTTCATATCGTCCCTTTTCTTTTAAGGTTATGCCATAATTAATAGCGATTGACTGATCATTGGGTGATCGTTTCAAGGCTTTTTGGTAAGTTTTAATGGATTGATTGAAAAATTTTCCCTGACGATATGCATTGGCAAGATTAAAATAAAACAAGCCTTTTTCTGGAGAGAGAGCGCAAGCCTTATTCATGCAATGGATTGCCAGTTGAATATGTTTTTCTCTGGCTGCTATAATTCCAAAAAAATGCCATAATTCGGAATTGTCAGGATTTTTTTTCAGCAATGGTAAAATACTATCTTTTGCTGCTTCAAGTCGGTTTTGTTGAAAATGTTGGACAGCTTCTTGAAATGATGCATCTTTATGTTGTGTCATAAGTTCATTTTCCTTTTTCAAAATTGTGATGGGTTTTTCAGTCTTGTTGTTTATATCTTTCAAATTCAATTGCTTAAAAATTTCATGTTTCACTCGTAGTAACACGTTTTTCCAGGAACCGGGTTTATCCTGGCGAAACAGTTTCATGGTTGGATACCAGGGGCTATAATCAATTTTTTGAAGCCATCGCCAATCAGCATCAAACGATAATAATGTCAATACTTTAAGTCCTAAAGCCCCTGCCAGGTGGGCCATCGCTGTGTCTACAGTAATGATCAGATCCATTTGGCATGCTGCAATTGCAGTATCAGCAAAATCTGAACAATGTTTTCCCAAATCAATCAATTGATTGCCTGGTGAATCATTCAATTCTTTCGCCCGAGGTCCTTTTTGAAAACTAAACCATTGAACATTATTCATACCAAAAAATGTTTCACATTCTTTTAATAGCAAAGAACGTCCCATGTCAGTTCTCATTATCGTGCTGCCTGTCCCTCCCCAAACAAAGCCAACATTCAATTGTTTTCTATGTGCTGCAATAATATCAGACAAATACTTTGGCACTGAAAAAGATTGTTTCAGATAGGGAATGGTTCCTGGTAACTGCTTCTGTGTGATTTTAAGTAAATGTCCCAGGCTAAGCAATGATACCTGATAATGATGGTCTGGTAGAGGTTTATCTCGCTGAACAATGATGTCTATGCATTGAATATCAGTAAACAGACGAATCAATTCTTTTTGACACTCCAATACAATCGTTTTAACCTTTTTACGAATCATCGGCAAAAATCGAATAAACTGAATGCAATCACCAAAACCCTGTTCTGCATAGACCAAAAGCGTATCGTCTTTTATTTTCGCACCATTCCAAAATGGTTTTTGGGATGACGATCGATAGGTTTCTGATTTTTTGATTCGCCACTCGTATTCCAGAAAACCATTGTCAAAATCACCCAGTAACAAAAGAATAAAACTTTTATTGTAATGACTTTTTATATGATTTGAATTGATGGCCAATGCCTGATCATAAGCAGAAATCGCTCTTTTATATTGACGAAGCGCATTATATGCAACGCCTAAATTATAATAAGCATCAATATTTTGTGGCTCTATAGAGAGAAGATGTTTAAAACAATCAATGGCTTGTTCATAATTTTCTAATCGGGAATATGATTCTCCCATATTCAGATGAGCATCAGAAAAATATTTTTCCAGTGAAATGGTTTTTTGAAAACAATGAATCGCTGTTTTGTATTGCTTTTGTTGAAAATATAGATCGCCAAGATTATACCAGGCAAGAACATTTTTTGAATCACAGGTTAAGGCCTTTTTATAGCAATCAATGGATTGTTCTTTTTGATTGGAGGCATTATAGATCAGTCCCAAATTATAGTAAATATCCGAAGAATCGGGTATTTTAGATAAAGCCCTGAGCATACATTGTTCTGCACGATCATATTGCCCATTGTAATAATACATTAAGCCTGAATTGATCAATGCATCTATTCTGGACGAATCCAATCTAACAATTTGTTGAAAACAATTTGCAGCCTTTGAATAATTCTTTTGATCAGCAAATGTTTTGGCCTGGTTAAAAAGATTTTGATAGGTATTGGTCATAACGATATATTATCGTCCAACTTTGTTTTTTAACATTTTTGCATGTACAAACATGGACAACCAAAGACTTACACTTTAGGTGATAGGTAAAACCAAAGTTGGATTATCTAAAATAATTTGTTTTTGAAATATTTTACAATCTGTCTGTTTGATAAGTAATAGTTTTTTTTTATCGAATAATCAACCTTTTGCAGGCATCGTAAAAAAATAATTTTTCAACATGTGTAAGAAATTTGTAAAAAATTTGTCTATATTAATAGCAAGGGAGATCTGAAAAATGAAATAAGGAGTTATCAATGAATACAGCAATAAAGAAAATTGGAGTCATGGCACTTGTGCTGACTGTTTTGACTTGTTGGATCGGAATCGCTATTGCGGCTGATGGTTTGGTTAATATCAATACCGCAACTGTGAAACAATTAAAAGCAATTCCTGGCATTGGAAAAAAAACTGCTGAACGTATAGTGCAATATCGGGAAAAGAACGGACCGTTCAAGACCAAAAAAGATATTCAAAAGGTCAAAGGAATTGGATTAAAAAAATTTGAAAAATTCAAAGATTTGATTACTTTGACAGACAAAAAATAACGCTAATCATCTAAATCAAAAGATCTCCCCTGCTTTTTTTTATTGAATGGACATTGATGTCTGTTACCAAACAAGATTTTTATATATCCATCCCTTATCACCATCAGCATGTTCAATTTTAATCCAATTGCCTTGTTGATCCAGAACTTTAAAAGGAACGCCACGTTCTACCATGAATACTTTGTTATATTGAATACCCGGTCCACTTCGAACATTGACCTGATTACCTTGAGAAGTGATAACAGTTTTGGTTCGATCAATAATTGTATTTTTTATCCAACCCGTATCCCCCTCAAAATCTTTGAAAAAATACCATTCACCAACTTTGCGAACCACTTCGATTGGGTAATATTTTTCTACTTGCCATAAAATATCATACGTGATCCCCGGCCCTGATCGAATATTTGCTTTTGTTTTTGATATCGCCATTCTTTCAGCCATAGCAGGTTGGATACAAACAATTGTATTCAATAAAAAAATTAATACAATATAAATAAAATGGTTACGCAAAAAAAACAATTTGAATAATGAGGATGTTCGTTTCATCTGTCCTCCTTTGATTTTAAATTCTGAAAAATGGCATTCACCTGGACTTGGAAATAATAATGGATTATTTTCCGAATCATACAGTTCCTTATCACATTGAATGTATTGTAAATTATAAATCAATGATAACATAAACAATATAAACTCGCAACACCTTCTTTGGTAATGCATACCGAGCTATATTTAATAAAACATTGTTACAAAAGATAAAAAGCTAAAAAAAAACATTGATATTTTTCTATACTCATTTTATCTATAGGTTTAGTAACGTAATTATCAATTTTTGTAAATGTACTCAGATTCCCCCTTATCTGTTTAAAACAAAAGATTTTTTTCCTGTTCTTAATAATTTGATCGATGAAAAATTTAACAACTATATTAATCGTAGACGATTCTTTGATATTTCGAAAAATCGTTCAGAAATGCCTTGATGGTGAAGACGATATTAAAGTGATTGGCTCTGTTCGAAATGGTGTCAAAGCGATGGAATTCATCCGTACACAACGACCGGATCTTGCTACACTGGATCTTGAAATGCCAGAGATGAATGGCCTTGCCACACTTGAAGCCATTCAACGTGTAAATGCAGAAGATCAAGAATTACCCCCCATTGGGGTAATCATGCTGAGTGCTTTTACCAAAAAAGGAGCGGATGTTACCATTAAAGCTCTTGAATCAGGAGCATTTGATTTTATTACAAAACCAGAAGGAAATGATCAGCAAAAAAATTTTTCAACACTTCGGCGTCAACTTTTGGCAAAAATTAGATTTTTTACTTCAAGACGCATTGCATTAAAAAATAAACAATCCATAGAACCGATCTATCAGAAAAAAAAGATTCCGGAAAAAACAAAATCTGATGCCCCCATTCAAATGGTCAAAAAAACAAAATATAAAGCCATTTTGATCGGTGTTTCAACAGGTGGGCCAAGAGCTTTAATGAGTGTTATTCCCGAACTTTGCCAGCATGTCGACATTCCTATATTGATTGTTCAGCATATGCCCCCTAAATTTACAGAATCCCTTGCAGAAAGTTTGAATTCAAAATGTCGATATCAAGTCATTGAGGCCCACCATAACCAGTCCATTCTAAATAAATATGTCTATATTGCTCCTGGTGGAAAGCATATGGTAATTCAAAGAAAAGGCGCTGAACTTTTTATCCATAACAATGAAGATCCGCCGGAACATGGATGCAGGCCATCAGTTGATGTTCTTTTTCGTTCTGCTGCATCTGTTTTAGGTGCCGATATTGTTGCTGTGATTTTAACCGGTATGGGAACCGATGGGACCAATGGATTATCGAAATTAAAAAGTTCCGGAGCATATGTTATTGCACAAGATGAAGCCACCAGTGTTGTTTGGGGCATGCCAGGAAGCGCAGTGCGATCAGGTTTTGTTGATGAAGTCCAGCCCTTGGACAAAATTCCTGAAAGTATTGTCAATGTATTGTCTAACAAAGCTTGAAAAGTGACCATCAATGAATTTATCTAACCAAGACTTTAATTATATTCGAGACTATATAAAAAAAAATTGTGGTATTGCGTTAAAAGATGACAAAAAATATCTGGTTCATCAACGATTGGAACCTATATTAAAGTCATATCAAATCAACAGTTTTGCTGAACTATCTATTCAATTGATGAAAACAGCTTCCACAAAACTGCGAGAAGATATTATTCTTGCCATGACCACCAATGAAACCTCTTTTTTTAGAGATAGACATCCATTTGATACCTTTGAAAAATTCGTCCTTGAAAGGTTCAGAAAAGGATTTCAAACGCAAAAAGATAAAAAATTTCGTATCTGGAGTGCGGGTTCATCAACCGGTCAAGAACCTTATACCATTGCTATGTTGATTTATGAATTTGTAGAAAAAAACAAGCACGAAGGCTTTTCCATAGATAACTTCGTGATAGCAGCATCAGATATTTCAACGCGAGCCTTAAATAAAGCTAAAAATGCAACCTATTATGATGCTGAAATCAATCGTGGTCTATCGTCAGAACGAAAAAATAAATATTTCAAACAAGTGGATAAATTGTGGCAACTGGAAAAACATATTCGAAATATGGTGACCTTCTATCAATTAAATTTTATGGATTCGCTTGCCAGGATGGGCTCATTTGATATGATTTTTTGCCGAAATGTGCTTATCTATTTTGATCAAAATACCAAAAAAACAGTTATTCGACAATTTCATCGCATGTTGGCTGATTCAGGATTGCTGATTCTTGGTGCAATGGAGAATGCTCATAATGAGTCTGATATGTTTAAGCCAATTCGCTATGGAAGTACATTGTTATATGAAAAAAAACGTTTATCCCCAACCTTCTTAAAAACATAACCACACAATCGAATCATTGACAAATAAAGCCTTCTCCTGTAAAGCGATTATGTTGACACCATGTATTGTTCCATTAAAATACTGAAAATAAGTCAAAGGGAGGAAATTATGAATGAAGAGCCAGTCAGGCGAATTAATTTCAGAGCATTTAAAGTGCTTTGCCGAGAAATGTCAACTTATGAAGATTTGAACACATTGTTCAGTGAAATCGTCGAGCTCATATGCCGTTCTTTTGAGGTAAAAGCCTGTGCTATATTATTGTTTGATGAACGTCTACAGGAACTCTTTCATGTTGCCAGTTATGGCATCAGTGATGAATATCTTGAAAAAGGACCTATTCCCATTCGTCTTGAAGATAGTGCTATTTGTAAAGGTGAAACTGTATGCATTGAAAACATGACATGTGATGAACGCGTCCTTTATCCAAAAGCAGCAGAAAAAGAAGGCTTTGTATCAATGATTTGTTTTCCTATCACATGCCGCAAAGAAATTATTGGAATGATTCGTGTGTATCATAATGAACAACTCAAACTGGCAGAATATGATATGGATTCCTTTGTGGTATTAAATCGTTTATTAGGTCTGATCATTGAACATCATGGTATGAAAAACTTCATTGAAGAAATCAAAAGTGCTTTTTCAAATCTACCCCTTAGAATGATAAAGGGAATTGAATCATGACATCACGTCGCTTCACAGATACATCGGATTTTTATTCGATTGATTGTGGCGATAAAATTGTTGTTGGTGAGCGAACGCTTACAGTCACTGGTCACGAACGAGAACGACGTTTTGGTATTGAAGATCCCAAAATGTGGGTTAAACGTGCTGTGGACGACGCCACCGGTGAAAAAAAAATTGTCAAACTTTCTTTTCTGGAATCCTTTCATACAACCCTTGCAGGTGTTAAAATTCGATGTTTTCGCAATCCGGAGAAAGAAGGACAAATATTATCATTAGTAAGAGATCATCCTTATTTTATGCAGGGTGAAGCATATCACGATCCTCAAGGGAATAATATTCGAGTGATTGATATTGTTCGTGGCCCAAATTTTTTTAATTATTTAAACTCTTTTCAAATGAATCATAAAAAGTATTTTAATGAAATTTTCCCTGGTATTTTAAAAAAATTGATCAAAGCCTTTGAAGCCATCCGGTTTCTTCATATCAATGAATACCGACATGGTGACATCAGAAATGATCATATTATTTATCAACGAAAAACAGATCATTATGTGTGGATTGATTTTGACTACGATTACAGTGCCACTGAAAATCCTTTTGCAATGGATTTGTTTGGATTGGGAAATATTTTATTATATGCTACTGGAAAAGGTTTTCATGATCTATATATGATCAAAAATAATTCAAATGTTTATAAAGATATTCAAAATAATTTAGAAGAAGGTGACTTTTCGTTACTGGATAAGTGGCGATTTGTAAACCTTCAAAAGCTATATCCATACATACCCAAAATGTTAAATACAATTTTGATGCATTTTTCAAAAAGAAGCTATGTTTATTATGAAACAATCGATGAATTATTAGAAGATATTAATCGTTGTTATTATACATTTTTTGCGTGAAGGGAGGGATACTTTGAAACACTCAATTCTAATCGTGCTTAAAGATTCAATCAGTTCCAGGGAAGCGCTCGAATATATTTCCCTTTTTCCACTTTGCAAAGAGGACGTTGATATTACACTACTTCACATTTTTCGGAAAACGTCCATGAGCGAAGAACTGATGGGAGAAAATTTTATTGAAGAAGAAACACAAAAATGGGAAAAGCAACTGGAAGAATCTAAAAAAATTCTGCTTGCTCAAGGACTTTTACCTGAAAAAATTCATATCAAAATTGTAACTGATCCTTATCCCACCATAGCAGATGGCATTATTGATCAATTTAAAAAAGGCAATTATGGCACATTAGTACTGGGCCATAAGAAAAAATCGCGTGCGGAAGAATTTGTTAAAGGTGATATTTCTATGAAATTGTTAAGGAATCTTGAAGGTGTTGCGATTTTATCGATTACTTGATGATTTGATTAATCAGCCAAACAAATAAAATGACTTTAGAACAGATACGTCTATAGGAGTTTAGCAAAGCGTGTTAACAAACTTATTCAGCCCTATTAAAGTGGGCAGCATGATTTCAAAAAATAGATTGTTGATGTCTGCAATGAGTATCAATTTTGGTGTTGATAAGGATTGCTGTGTAACAGATCAGCTCATGGAGTATTTTGTTGAAAGAGCTAAAGGCGGCATAGGTATGATGCTCGTTGGCGGTGGAAGTGTTCACCCTGGAGGGCAGGAATTACCTGATTTGCCTCAAATGTATAACGATAACTGTATCCCATCACTAAAAGAAATGGTCAGGCGTGTCAAACAATATGATGTTCTTTTTGGCGTTCAATTGATGCATGGTGGACGACAATCCTATCTTCCTGAAAAAGTTGCACCTTCTGCCATCCCAGCGCCAGCAGTTGTTAAAGGTAACGTTCGAGCGCTTACCATTGAAGAAATACATGATCTGGTCAACTGTTTTGGAGATTCGGCTAAAAGATGTCAGACATCTGGATTTGATTTTGTTGAACTTCATGCTGCTCATGGGTATTTGATCAATCAATTTCTGGCTCCTAACTCAAACATAAGAACAGATACTTATGGAGGAACGTTTGACAATAGAACTCGTTTTCTTTTCGAAATCATTGAGAATATTCAAAACAAAACAGGAAAAGATTTTCCCATAGGAGTTCGGATCAATGGGAATGATTATATCAAAAATGGTTGGCAACTGAACGATACTGTTCGAATTGCGCCTTTACTTGAACAAAAAGGAATCGCTTATGTTCATGTATCCGGAGGTGTCTATGGATCAACAGAGCTGACGATTCCTTCAATGTATACGCCACATGGATGTTTTGTTCATCTTGCTGAAGAAGTAAAAAAACATGTCAATATTCCTGTCATTACAGTAGGACGAATTAAATATCCCGATCATGCAGAAAAAATTATTCAGGAAAATAAAGCAGATATGGTTGCTTTAGGCCGCTCTATAATTGCGGATCCTTTTTACCCTGAAAAAGCAAGAAAAGGCGAAATGTCAAGCATCCGACCTTGTCTTGGCTGTTGCCTGGGATGTATACATGCTGTTCTTGCCAAAGAGCCGGGTTCTTGCGTGGTTAATCCTGATGTAGGAAGAGAATATTTGCTCAAAAATGCACCTCAGGCGGAACAGACGCTCAAAATTTTGGTTGTAGGGGCAGGTCCTGCAGGAATGGCTGCTGCTAGAAAATGTGCTCTTGAAGGACATTACACTGTCATTTGTGAAAAAAAATCTCAAACAGGCGGATTATTATCACTGGCATCAAAGGTACCCGGACGTGGTGAACTTGCAGACATTTTAAATTTTTTTAAACAAGAGCTTGATCGTTTAAACATAGATATTCGCTTTGATTCGGAATTATCGCTTGAACTTCTCAATGACATCAATCCAGATCGTGTTATTCTTGCCACCGGGTCCATGCCAGACATGCCGGTTATTAAGGGATTGTTTCAAACTCAGATGGATCTTGTGACCAATGTTGATGTGATCAGCGGAAAAGACATTGTTGGTGATAACGTTATTGTGCTCGGCGGAGGGATGACAGGTCTGATTACGGCTGATTTTCTGGGAGATCAGGGGAAAAAGGTTGCAGTTCTTAATCGTAAAAAAAGCTTTGCTGAAGAAATGTCCAGCAATGATCGTTACTACTTAAGAGAGCGATTAAAAAAAGAAAACGTTACTCTTTATAAAAATGTATCTGTCAAACAATTTACTGATGATGGCGTTATCTTTAAATCCAGTGATCAAGACTATGTTTTAAATGGATATCAATCAGTGGTTATTTCAGAAAAACAAAAATCAATCAGGGATGCTAAAAAATTTGAGAAACAAAGTTCAGCAAGCTTTCATTTTATTGGTGATGCAAAATCACCCAGACACCTGATGTACTGTATCAGTGAAGCTGAAGAAATTGCACGATCCTAACTAATAGTTAACACCAAATAAATTTTTATTAGGACTTTTTAACTGAGGAATGCTTATTAAAAATAAAGTACCAATTTGCGTCAGTCAAACAAGTCGGACATGTCTGATGCAAATGGGGAATATATTTATTAGATAGTTTTTTAATGAGGTGAGATATAAAGTGCATCAGGAGTTTGAATCGTATCAACCGATACTTCTGATGTGTTTATTTGTCCAAGTTTACTTCCATCGCCAAATTGAACAGTATAATCAGACATTGAAATATCTGTCTCAACATCTGGTAAACCAATTCTGACAAAAGATCTACCGGCTTCAACAGCATTTTGACCATTAACGATCAAATCTGCTTCTGCTGTGCCAACATCTAATGAAAATTTGCAATCAGAAACACTGATTGTGATGGTACTATCTGATGCTCCAACAACACCAAAATATCCATCGGTTGTATCTCCACCGACACCATCAGTATCTTGCCAGGCCATAATTTGAAAGGTGGCTTTAGCTTCTAATGTACCCTTCATAAAGATATCAATGCCAATAGCACCTGTCACCTCGCTCATTTCTTTTTCAGAAATGGCTTCCATTGCACAGGCATAATGAACGCAAACAAAAAAGAAAAGTATATTGATAATGCATTTCATGGCTATCTCCATTATGTTTATTAAAAATAATTACTGATAAAGAGATTAATGCAATTTTCATACACACATTATGAAAATATTTTTTTAAATGTTGAGTGAATTGACTCAAATACTTATTTGACATAGGTTTAAAAAATTTTTCTCTCTGACTTCCTTTATTGCTTCATTGTATTACATATCCATACTTTTTGAACCATCTATACATTTTGGAATATAAATCCAAAATTGCTGATGCTTTAATTTTATGCTCATCTGGAGGTATTGGCGCAGCATAAGGATAAGTTCCATTATGTTTTAAAATCATTTCGACAGGTGTTTTTCCAGAATTTTTAATTCGAATGGTTGATTCATAATGCAAATAATCATCGGACCGTGGATGATTAAATTTTGCTGTCAAGATTCTTTTTTCTTCATATATAATAGATGCTTTTATCATTTATTATACCTCATGATTAATTGATTCATACTGCCTGTGGAATTTGTCAGTATGGTGATCAATGGTTTGGGAAGACTGGGGCGTAAAGGTGGTTTTACCTCATCTTTGTCTTCGATCCATAAAAAAACAACTACCAGGAGTTGATTTTGCAATTTTTTTGACCTCAG
>Ga0272440_1001633_pt1 | contig 18161 bp, 15 predicted proteins | sample SSMMMBAug17_FD_192440 | JGI IMG/M metagenome (GOLD analysis project Ga0272440, IMG submission 192440) | Marine sediment archaeal communities from Little Sippewissett salt marsh, Falmouth, MA, United States - SSM-MMB-Aug17 | ecosystem: Environmental > Aquatic > Marine > Wetlands > Sediment ...
TACATCGGGCTGGCACATAAGTAAATGGGGAACTTATTTTTCGAGTTTTCCTAAGGAATGCTCTGAAAATAAGATGCTCATTTTTCTTGATCGTACAAAAAAATAAGGTCGTGTAGAGACGTAGCATGCTACGTCTCTACAGTACATTTACCTCAAAACGAACAATATCATTAATGGGGAAGTTATTTTCAGAACATTCCTAAGGATTGTTGTTCGGATATTGGTTGGATTTCGGCTTTTTTCGAGGTTACATTTTCCCCTAACTTGTACATACGCCCATACAGGACGCAGAGTGTACAGGACGCGCTCCCACGCAGAGCGTGGGAGCGCGTCTCCCTGAAAATGGAAAGGGGAACTTATTTTCAGAGAATTCCTAAGCAGGCTGCGCTTCATAAAATGGATTTTTAATAATCGGTCTCTGAAAGAACTGAAGTCCCTGTTGATAGACCTCATTTCCAATGTCACTGGATGCCGGATAATTAATCCAACAGGCATTTAAGCAGGCTTCATTACAGGAAGGTCCATATTCGATACATTTCTGATGATCAATTGTCAATCTGCCATCATCAAGAAATACAGCCTTTGCAGGGCAGGCCTCAATACAGGCAAGACAATGAAGACACCCGAGAGAACATACAGACATGGTATCTTTGGATTGATCTTTACAAACGCATTTGACAATAACAGGCGCCTTTTTGGGAATAATTTGAATTAAATCCTTTGGGCAGGCGCTAACACATAAACCACACCCCACACATGCTTCCGGATCTACGACAGGAAAATCATCAACCAGTTCTAAAGCATCAAACAAACAGGCTTCAACGCAGTCTCCAAAACCGATACAACCGGAATTGCAATCAATTGGCCCGGCAAATGTAAGATTCGCTGCTGAACAATTTTGATACCCATTATACTGATATTTTTCATAGTTGTGTCGTTCACTACGTGCACACGAAATGATCGCAGTTGCGCCTTCAATCATTTCAAGCTCTTTTTCGGTAATTCGCGCGACTTCTTCAGCGATTGGCATCATTCCAGGTGTACACATATTTGGTTCTACCTTAGGATCATTGACAACTGCCTCAGCATAGGCCTCACAACCAGCAAAACTACACGCACCACAATTGGCCCCCGGTAAAATTTCTAGAACCGCTTCAACTTTAGGATTGACCTCAACTGCAAACTTGTGTGCTGCCAGTGCCAAACCTATTCCAAAAAACAGGCCGATTGATCCCATAAGGACCAGCCCACCCAGTGCGAGTTTAACATAAACTGGATCCATTTTATTATTTCCTTTATATTTCGTTAAATTCTAATAAATATCAATGGGAACTACATTGACATAAACATCGTTAATGTCAGGTATTCCTGTAAGAATATCCTTTACTTTTTCCGAAACCTCAGCTTCCATTGAAAGCGTTGTATTCACATTGACATATGCTAAACCTGATTTACATTTTACTGTTGCTGCTGGATAGGTTTCAAACATCATACATTGGGCTTTTGCAGCCAAATACGAATCTTTCAGCATTAAGTTCGATTCTGGTGTTGATTGAAAGCAGGGACGCTTGGCTAGATTTTCAAGAATGTCGATTGTATCATCCATACGAATATTATCAATGTGCAAAACAATATCATACAGCTCTGGATCTTTGGTATCAATGCCATATAAGCTCATGCTCCACTTTCTACGCTCTTCATCATCCCGAACCAACAATTGACGCGCAGCGCTTTCACTGATTCTTTCTCGAGCCATTTCTTCTTTAACCCGATCATTAATATTCGCTATAATCCTGACTTTCATAACATTGGCAATACCCTGAACAAAAAAGTGGCCGGCCAATCCATGATAAACAATATTATCATTTTGTATTCGCGAAAGAAATTGTTCTCGAATGTAATTGATATAACGTTGCTTTCCATAACTAAAACGATCCAACACTGATGGTGCATCATGTATCGCGCGGATCAGCTTGACTTCAGGTATGTTGAAATGATCTGATGTTTCTAATAATATATCTCTAGAAAGACATTCGTAACCTAATTTTTTTGCCAGTTTTTCGGCAATTTGTTTGCCTCGGCTATATGAGCCGCGTGAAATTGTGATTATACTCATGTTTATCTCCTCTAAAATATTGACATTCCAGAAAATCCCATGAAAGATAATGCAAACAATCCAGAGACGATAAATGCGATGGGCATTCCGCGATAAGACTCTGGAATGGGTGCCAGATCAATACGTTCTCTAACACATGACATTAAAAATAATGCAATAAAAAATCCTAAGCCGGCGCCGGATGATAGCATCAAACTTTCAAAAAAGTCATAGTCCTGAGCAGCCATAATTAAGGGTACTGCCAGAATCAAACAGCTGGATATAATTAACACGAGATATACGCCAAATTCCTTGAACAGTATCGGGTTGACTTTTCTCAAAATGGTGTCAACAGCCTGTACTGTAAGGGAGACCAAACCAATGAAAACGATTATTTGCAAAAATTCTATCTGAAAGGGTTTTAGTATATACTGGTACAGGACCCAAGAAATGGATGTTGAAAAGATAATCACAATTGTAAATGTAAAACCCATGCCAATGGCGGTCGATTTTTTCTGCGTCACACCGAGGTACACACACAGTCCCAAATATTTTACAAAAACATAGTTGTAGATAAACATTGCACCAATCAAGATACTCAGCAAGCTGCCCCAATATAGTTTTTTGACACTCACAATTGCTGTACCCTGGGTGGTGCCTTCAGACATAATATTTGGCAATACAACCTGATGGGGATTTGTCTTGTTTAAGGGATCTTTCATAAATATTTTTAAAGTGTATCGGTCTTTAGACAATTCTACGTGATCAATCTTAAGTTGAATATCAGGATCTTGAAGTTCATTAATTCTGAAAGTGCCAATATTATTGGCCCAGGTTTCATCAACCGGACCGGCAAAACAGATCACAATGATATTTGATTTTTTGAATTCAGTCCGCTTGACAAACCGATGCTCAGTGTTGCAAGCTGTGCACCCCAAAAGGATACTGAAACATATAAACCATCGGATTATTGTTGATTTTGTCATGCTAATCTCCTTGCGCGTTTTCTACGATTGTAAACGATTTCTGTATAATTGAAAATGGCCATCATAAAGCCTACAACAAAAAAACCAGAGCATGGCAGTACAAAGAACAGAAGGGGGCGAAAACCCAAAATATCATAACCCAACAATGTGCCCATACCCATGATTTCACGAACCCCACCAATGGCCATCATGCCCAGCATAAAGCCAAATCCCATTCCTACAGCATCAACCAATGATGGGAACACAGGGTTTTTCCTGGCAAAAACATCAAGACGCATGGTAATAAAACAAAAAACAACAATTAATCGAACAAATATTCCTAATGATTTATAAGCAACTGGAAAAAACGCTGCCAATACGAGGTCTGTTACTGTAACCCAAGTGGCAATCGTCAGGGTGTAGGTCGGAATTCGAATTCTGGGGTGAATAAAATTTTTGACCAGCGATATGGTCAGGCTGGAACAAAACTGGACAAACAAAACTGCAATACCCATCAGCACACCATTCATCATATTGGTGCTGATTCCTACAGCAGGACACATACTTAAAGCCAGTCGAAATATGGGGTTTTCGTTTAGAATCCCATTTAATAATATATTACTATAGCTTTTATCTTTTTCTATCAAGGCGCGTCTCCTTATTATTCTTAGTTTGGTTAATCATGGCTAAAACGCGACAGATATATCTTGTTTTGATATGATCTCTTCAAGAATTTTTACCCGATAAACGAATTTTGTCACCACGTTTTTAACCCCATTGACGACTGCAACACTGGATATGGTCGCTCCGGTAATTGCACAGATGTCTTTATCCTGATATTTTGCTTGCATGGTTTTGATATCTTTTTCAGAAAAGGCATCTTTTGTCCACTTTCTTCTTTCCAAAAATTTTAATTGCTCATCGGGCAATGGCTCTTTGATTACTTTCAGTGTTTTTAAGCGCTCTGCATCTTTGCCAGTAAATTGATTTTTAAAGTATTCCTGTTCAATTTCAGCGCCCAGTCCAGGGTCTTCCTGATGTTCCAATACTTGTAATCCAATAATGCCATATTGAGAGTTCAGCGCCAGCATAAAATTGATATGGGTTTTAAACCCCGGCGTTTTGCCAGGCAATAAATAAGCAAGTCGTTTATCTTTATTTGTTGCGACAATAAAACGATCCGCAAAGCGCAGTTGACTGATATCTTTAGGCAAGGCTTGTTCAATCGCTTTTTTACGTTCCTTGCTATCATTGGTCTGTGCGGATTTAATGTTCAGATCAAATTTATCGATAAACTGACCTTGAATATTCACACGAATAAACTGATAACGAATATCTTTGGCATTTTTTAATTGTACAGGAAGCATATATCCCAGTGAGGTTTTATCATCCTGGTAAATTAAATATCGATACACTGTACAAAGCTGAAGTGAATCAGGCGCGGGATTGGTTTGATTATATCCCAGCAATACCAGCATGTTTTCTTTAAAATTAAGATATTCGTTATGCTTTTTTGCTTTAGCTGTGATAATAAAAACACCGCCCATAATGCCTGCAGCGATCAGACATGTCAGTGTCAATCCAATTGTAATCTTTACTATTTCTTTCATAATGCACCTTCGGAAAAACGTTTGGGTCTGAACCACTGATCTAATGCTGGAACAAGTGGATTCATCAATAAAATGGCATAACATACACCCTCTGGGTACCCCCCTTTTAAACGAATGAGAACAGTCAACGCGCCAATGCCTGCACCAAAGATCAATTGACCGCGTCTTTCGTTTGGTGATGTTACATAATCGGTTGCCATAAAAAATGCGCCCAGAATAACGCCGCCTGACAAAACTGCTAGAATTGGATTCCCTGAAAACCATGTTTCTCCGCCAAATATCCAGGTAAAAAGAGCTGTTGACACAATAACTGATACAGGAATATGCCAGGTAATATAGCCTTTATATAATAAGATAAGGCCGCCGACCAGCAACACACAGGCTGATGTTTCTCCAATACATCCAGGACTGAAACCAAAAAAGAAGTCAAAATACATGGTGGACATAGAACCAAATTTTTCAATGAGTCCATTTATGCCATAATGTTTCAATACATATAATGGTGTTGCTGATGACACCGCATCGACTCCAGCATTAAAGTAACGTCCCAATGACAAGTCTTTAATAGGTGTTACCCATCCGGCTGTCATTGCTACAGGATAACTGGCCATTAATAATGCACGGCCCATTAGTGCTGGATTAAAAACATTGAACCCCATTCCCCCCATAATGATCTTTGTGATAAAAATTGCCATAATTGCACCCGGAATAGGCATCCACACAGGAACTCCCGGTGGAATGACATATGCCATAAGCACACCTGTAATTACAGCACTGCCATCATGGATTGTAATGGGCTTTTTTAGAAGTTTTTGAGAAATGGTTTCAGTCAACACACAACTGATTACACTAACAGCAGTGATAACCAATGTTTGAAGGCCGAAAACAAACATGGATAAAATCAGTGAGGGCATTAAACATGCCACCACTGTCCACATGATACGCTCTGTGGAAACACTGGCGCGGGCATGCGGAGAAAAAGAAACTGATAGATTTTTATAAAATGGTCTTTCAACGATTTGTGTGGGTGACTTCATGTTAATTCTCTTCTTTCCTTTTGGCCTCTTCGACCTTTATTTGGGCGAGTCCGATAAATTGTACCAATGGACGTTTTGCCGGACAGACATATGCGCAACTGCCGCATTGAAAGCAATCTTTTGAAAATCCAAATTGCTCACATTCTGCCCCTTTACCAGCCTCGACAAAGACACCAATATTGTTTGGCTCCAATCCCATGGGACAGGCATCCAGGCAGAAGCCGCATCGAATGCATGGACCATATTTTTGATCTTCACCAATTTCCTCACGTGTCAAAAATAAAACACCAGAGGTTGTTTTTGTGATTGGCACTTTCAGACTGGAAACAGCGACACCCATCATTGGGCCGCCTATAACGATTTTTGCAAGATCATTGGTTGTTCCACCCAGGTATTCAACAATTTCACTCAGAGGCGTACCAATCTTGACCAATAAATTGGCCTGCCTTGCAATTCCCCGACCTGAAATGGTTACAACACGTTCGTACAGCGGTTTATCAAGCACAACAGCATCATATATCGTTTTGGTGGTGTAGACATTTTGAACGATAATTCCAATGGATGATGATCTTTTCCCTGATGGCCTCACGCGGTCTGTAATACTTTGCATGATCTGGTCGGCTGATCCATGAGGATATTTAACAGTCAAGGGTTGAATAAAAATATCATATCCCATTTTGTCTGGATCATTCTTAACCGCATTTTCCAAAGCCTTTATGGCATCAGGTTTGTTGTTTTCGATACCGATGACACATCGTGTAATCCCCAGAATTTTAAGAATAATTTTTGCACCTTCAATAATCTCCTTGGGATATTCCGCCATCACACGATGGTCACATGTCAGATAAGGCTCACATTCCGATCCATTTAAAATTAAAGTATCCAAAAAAATATCCGGCTTGACATTTAACTTGATATCTGCTGGAAATCCTGCACCACCGAGTCCAACAATGCCTGCGGCCTTGATTTTTGCTAAAAGCTCTTCTTTTGAATACTTTGTCCAGTCTTTTGTGGAAAAGGAAGGTTTTGTATTGTGTCCATCATTTGAGACAATTATTGCTGGAGATTTTCCCAAAACCGGATGGATCGTATCAAAAACCCCATCAACAACACCATTAATTCCTGAATGAAGCGTTGCTCCAATTTTGTTTTCTGTGGATCCTACCAGCTCCCCAATTGTTACCTGTTTTTTTTCTGCATGATCCAATCGACAGGCGCCATCCTTACAAATATTATCTTCAAGGTAATAGTCAGGCGAATGAAGCTCACTAAGCAGGTTAAACATAACTTCTGTTGGATAGCCAACATGTTGTTTTAGAAACAGGGCCACTTTTGGTGGGTCGGGCATGACTTCAATGGGAAGGTGCTCTGTTAATTCTTTTCTTTCCGGAGGATGAATTCCACCCATGGGAAAGTCCGGTAAAACGTTTGCTTTATTTTTCACTTTACAATCCTTAAATGGCATGTGAATAAACTTGAAAAGGTTCAAGTGTATTCCAATTTCGATCTTGATTGATTTTTTAACGTGTAAAAATCATGCCTATCATATTTAGAAATGCGATACAATCAAAAAATGCACAAATTATTTTTTATATTTACCCTGGCGTGATGCATCGAAGTATTCATCAAATTTTCCACTGTCTTTTAACTGTTTGAGGCCTTTATTGAATTTTTCAATTAATTGTTTATTTTTATCCAATTTTTTGGATAAAAGTAATACCAGCGGGGCTTCTTTTACTGGCAGCGGATGATTGGTAAACAGACTGGCTGTTTCAATGGGGTACATTTTATGGATCAGATTGTAGCCAACATCCAGGTTACAAACAAAAATATCAATACGTTTTTTCAACAATTTTTTAAAGCTGGTTTCATCTTTAACAGCCCTGTCTACCTTTATTGCGCCGCTTTTCTCGTTTTCTGCAAAGGATTTGCCATAGTCATAAGAAAGCGTTGCCCCAATTTTCAAATTTTTGAGATCAGAAAAATTTTTCCAATCAAAAAGTGTGCTTCTTAGGTGAAAAAATACAGTTACATCACTGGCAACTGGATCACTAAAATAAAAATCCTTTTTTCGCTCATTCGTAGGTGTCCATATAACTGAACCATCCCAATCTCCGCGTTGAGCGAGGGTGTATGCTCTTTTCCAGGGGAAAAATTTATATTCCACAGAGATACCCACGTTTTGAAACGCAGATTCAACCACATGACTGGCAACACCATAATGTTTCAAGCTTTCGGATAAATAAGGCGGCCATTCCCCATTGGTCAATCGAATCTTTTCACTGGCCATACATACTGATGAAATCACAAGTAAACTCAAGACACTGACAAATAAAATCGGTTTTTTCATAATTTCTCCTTTTTTAATAATGATTGAAAAAGAATTTTTCAATCCGAAACGTTAGGGAATTTTCTAAAAATAACGTCCCCATTATTGGTATTGTTCGTTTTGAGGTAAATGTACTGTATAGACGTAACATGCGACGTCTATACACGTCCTTATTTGTTTGGACGATCAAGAAAAATGAGCATGTTATTTTCCGAACATTCCTAGGCGAGTTAATCTACTTGATTCTCTACAATTTTTATACAATTATTTTTTATATTTACCCCTGCGGGATGAATCATAATACGCATCGTAATTACCACTATCTTTCAATTGATGAAGGCCCTTATTAAATAGTTTTATCAATCTTTTATTCTTATCAATTTTTTTGGATAGAATTAATGATAAAGGCGCTTCAACTATAGGTTTTGCATGATTGGTAATTAAACTGGCTGTTTCAATGGGATACATATTATTAATCAGGTGATATCCAACATCTAGATTACAAACAAATAAGTCAATACGTCTATTCAGCAATTTTTTGAATCCGGTTTCATCCTTGACAGACCTTTCGACATAAATATTGCCATCCTTTTCATTTTTTGTAAATTCCTTGCCATAGTAATAGGAAAGCGTTCCACCAATGATCAAACCTTTAAGATCTGAATATTTTTTCCATTCAAAGGGTTTACTTTTCATATAAAAAAAGACATTGACATCATGGGCAACCGGTTGACTGAAATAAAAATTCTTTTTTCGTTCTTTCGTAATGCTCCAGATCACAGAACCATCCCATTTTCCGCGCTGCGCCAGAATGAAAGATCTTTTCCAGGGAAAAAATCCATATTTCACAGAAATCCCGACATTTTTGAATGCAGATTCAACAATATGACTGGCAACGCCATAATGTTTCAATTCTTTTGATAAATAGGGCGGCCATTCTCCATTGGTCAATCGTAATGTTTCACCGACTGCGGTGTGTGACAGTAAATGTATTAAAGCAATGATGTATATATTTATTTTCATTATAGTGAATTCTTTATTTATGTAAATAAATAATTAAAATTTTGAATATTTTTTCATAATTATTTAATCAGTAATAAATGAAGATGCCTTCAACAATACGAAAATAATGAACGCTTAGGAATGTGCTGAAAAAAATGATTGTAACCCAAATTGCCAAGCATTTCTATTCTTTAATGTACTGAAAAACAATTTATTGTCAAGCATTCATTTTAAATCCGAATTCTTTTTTTAAATGCTTTGATCAAGGCACTGCAAACCTGATTGGCATCAGAGACGATCGCAACGTCTGCCATTTTCATGATAGTGGCATTGGGATTTTTATTAACCGCAACAATAAATTTAGAATCAGATATTGCCGCAGTGTGTTGAATGGCACCACTGATACCAAAAGAAAACAATATTTGTGGGCTCACCTGTTTTCCTGCCTGTCCAACCAGTGTTTCTGGTGATGTCCACCGTGAATAAACCACTGGTCGGGTGGCTCCGACCTCTCCCCGAATCAGGCGGGCAAGATCAAATAGTTTTTTAAACTTTTTCTTGCTTTGCATGCCTCTGCCACCGCAGACAACTACTGATGCTTTTTCAAGGCTTTGTTCAGTTTGTGGTTCACGTTCAGATCGAATCCATCGGATCTGTTCTTTGGAAGAATTGGGGAAATAATCATGTTGAATCACTTTGCCCTTTCGGTCGTAATCATGGGGAAGTTCTTGAAATGTGCCTGGCCGAACAGTTGCCATTTGGGGATGATGTTTGGGGGTAATGATTTCAGCCAGTAAATTGCCACCAAAGGCAGGAGCTGTTTGTACCAGGCATTTTTTATCATTTATCGTTAAGGCCACACAATCTGCAGTAAGTCCTGTTTGAAGTCGCTTTGCAACGCGAGGGGCGTATTCATGGCCAAATGACGTGCCGCCTATAAGAAAAATTTCTGGACAAAATTGGTTTGCCAGTTGTGCTGTTAAATGCACAAATGTATCCACTTTGTAGACAGCCAAATCTTTATGGTCAAAGGAATGAACAATATCTGCACCATGCGCAATGTACTCATCAATGTATTCTTGTGTATTGTGGCCCATGACAAGCGCACAAACATCAGCATCAATTTCTTTACCGAGCTCCCTGGCTTTTGCCAACAATTGAAGCGTTACGCGATTTTGAAAATAATTTCGATAATCGCCAAATATCCAGATTTGTTTTTTTTTTGATTTCATAGGAGGTCCTTTTTTTGAGAACATTGTTTTTCTTATGATATATTCATGGTCATTGAATTTCAAAACTCAGGCAGTCTTAATATCTTTTTCGATAACACTACTGATTTTATCTCCAAACTGATTTAACAATTGATCAACAACATAATTAGGAGATCCTTCCAGTACAATATTGTTCTTTTTCGTATTTGGTGAATACACATTAATAATTTTTGTGGGCGATTCTTTTGCGCCTGAAAAGTCATGGGGCAAATCGATATCTTCAATTGAAATTGTTTTTATATGTTGAGATTGAAAGGCATTTTGAAGTCCTTTTAGAGGCACATAACGTGGTACATGACAGGTTGTACTGATTGTTAACAGGCCTGGGAAATCCATTTCAAGTGTTTCAACAAACCCATCACTTTTACGACTGATAGAAACAAATGATTGTTTTGGGGTTAACTGATCCACATAAGCAACACAAGGTATGCCCAGTTCTTCAGCAATTTGAGGGCCAACCTGAGCCGTCTCGCTATCGCTGGTGTGACATCCGCAAAGAATCAGGTCAAAGTCTTTACATTGCGTTTGAATAGATTTAGCCAGGGCATGAGATGTAACCAAAGTATCAGAACCTGAAAGGCGCCTGTCTGATAGGAGGATTGCGTAATCCGCTCCCATTGCAAGTGCTTCTCGAAGCACCTCCTCTGCAACAGGCGGTCCCATAGAAATAACCAGGATGCTTGCATTCTTTTGTTGCTTGATCTTCAATGCTGCTTCCAATGCATATTTACATGAGGGATTCATCATGCCTTCAGCAAGTTCTCTGCGAAGTGTACCGGTTTTTGAACTCCAGGGTAATTCGGACACCATTGGGACCTGCTTGATACAAACGACCAATTTTAATGTATTGTTTTGGGTTGATTTTTTCAATGTTTTTCCTTTACAACCTATTACGCAGGTTTGTTTAATACAGCACGTGAAATAACCATTCGTTGAACTTCACTGGTTCCTTCATAGATTTCGGTAACTTTCGCATCACGAAAAAATCGCTCAACATCATATTCTTTGCTGTATCCATATCCTCCATGTATTTGAACTGCCAGATTGGTTACTCTCACTGCAACAGCACTACAATAAAGTTTGGCCATTGCTGCTTCCGCACTAAAGGATTTTTTTTCATCTCGATAAGCACATGCGCGATACAGCAATAATCGGGCAGCATCAATTTCAGTGGCCATGTCTGCCAGGTAATTTTGTATGGTCTGGAAGGATGAAATATTTTTTTTGAATTGTTGACGTTCCTTAGAATATTTAATTGATGCATCAAGAGCGCCCTGCGCAATCCCTAAAGCTTGAGCTGCAATACCAATTCGACCGGTATCTAATGTTGCCAGGCCAATTTTTAAACCATCTCCAAGATTGCCCAACAGGTTTTCTCTGGGAACAAGACAATCTTCAAAGAACAATGATGACACTGGATTGGCGCGCATACCGCATAAATCTTCAATCTCTCCTACAGAAAATCCAGGTGTATCCTTTTCTATGATAAAAACAGCAGTATTTTTGTTCCTTTTGTCAGAATCACATTTGGCAAAAATCAAAGCGCATCCACAAACGCCGCCATTGGTTACAAATATCTTTGTTCCATTTATTAGAAATTGGTTCCCTTGATCAACAGCATAGGTTTCCACGCCACCAGCATCAGATCCGGCGTTGGCCTCGGTCAAACAAAAAGCGCCAATCCTTTCACCGGAACATAAAGGGGGCAAAAATTTCTTCTTTTGAGATTCAGTGCCAAAAAGAAAAATGGGATATGTTCCCACACTGTTATGCACAGTTACACAAAGACCGATTGCAGCACTTACCCGAGAAATTTCTTCGATAATTATTGCGTAGCTGATACTATCTGTACCGGCACCGCCATATTCTTGTGGAATTTGAAGCCCAAAAAAGTTCAATGGTCGCATTTTTTCGATAACTTCGACCGGAAACCGGCAATCCCTATCTATATCGTGTGCGATTGGGCCCAATTCGGCTTCGGCAAATTCTCGTACTGATTTCCTTACAAGATTGTGTTTCATACAAGGATTGAAATTCACTATATTTTTCCTGTTTTTAAGATTTGATAATCAAGTAATTGAAAAAAATTTTTATGATTAAAGATTTTCATTGCGTTTGTCAATAATTTTCTATGAAATAACTTGATTTCAGACTTTTATCTGTGATAGTTGAAAGTCCATCAATAAATTAACAAATGCGATTGTCCGGCAACCGGACCAATCCAATCAGGAGCAACTTATGTCAAATATGCAAAATTCCATAGCATTGAATGAACGTGCAAAACAATTATTACCCGGTGGTGTCAACAGTCCTGTACGTGCCTGTCGCTCAGTTGACAGTACACCTGTATTTATAGAGAAGGCTTCAGGCGCATATATTTACGATGTCGATGGCAAAAAATATGTTGATTATGTTGGATCGTGGGGGCCAATGATTTTAGGACATCGGCCTTTGGAGGTCGTATCAGCGCTGGTATCTGTTTTAAATGAGGGCATAAGCTATGGCGCCCCAATTGAGGAAGAAATTGAACTGGCAGATTGCATTGTATCGGCGTTTCCTTCAATGGATATGGTTCGTATGGTCAATTCTGGCACTGAAGCGACCATGAGTGCAGTACGTTTGGCGCGAGCATATACAGGTCGGGATAAAATTATTAAATTTGATGGATGTTATCATGGCCATGCAGATACACTTCTTGTTGCAGCCGGTTCAGGTGTTGCAACGTTAGGCATTCCTGGCAGTCCCGGCATACCTGAAAGTATTGCGAATCATACGCTATCGTTACCATACAATGATTTGGACTCTGTCAAAGATATACTGAACAAACAAGGCGATATGATTGCCTGCATTATTGTAGAACCTGTTGCGGGTAATATGGGATTCATTCGTCCTCAACCCGGATTTCTTGAAGGACTTCGAGAATTAACGCACAAACATGGCAATCTGTTAATTTTTGATGAAGTCATGAGTGGTTATCGGGTTGCCTATGGCGGTGCACAGATTCTTTATAATATTTTACCGGATCTTACATGTCTTGGTAAGATTATTGGCGGTGGCATGCCGGTTGGTGCCTATGGTGGACGAAAAGATATTATGATAAGAATTGCACCTGAAGGCCCTGTTTATCAAGCGGGTACTCTTTCCGGTAATCCGCTGGCAATGGCAGCCGGGCTTGCAACCTTAAAAGTGCTTCAGCAATCCAATTTTTATGAAAATTTGGCGTCAAAAACAGATTTGCTGGTATCTGGACTGGAAAACAGTGCAAAAGAGGCGGGTATCCCCATACAAACTGATCATATCGGTTCTATGATGGGCCTATTTTTTAATGATGCACCTGTTTATAATTTTGATGATGCCAAAAAATCAAATTTGAACCATTTCAAAACATATTATCAGGGTATGCGCGAACGCGGCATATATATCGCACCCTCTCAATTTGAGGCAGGATTTGTTTCTTCAACACATTCAGAATCAGATATTCTAAACACTATAAATGCTGCCAGCCAAGTATTTCATGAAATGATCTTGGAATGAATATGGGGTTGATTCCGGTTTTTGTCTGGAGGGCGAACATCAGGTTCGCCCTTACAACTTACGCCCATTAATCAGATGATTGTTGTTTAAGCATTTCACTTTTTTTCAGAGCCGCTTTCGCCTCTTCTTCACTACCAATTTTCTTATAAAAAGAACTCAAACTAACCCAAACATCAGGATTTTTGGGCTCCAAATCAATGGCTTTTGTCATATATTTTGCGGCTTCATTGATGAGACCACTCGCACAATAGACATCAGACATATTCATCAATGCATTCGTGTGGTTGGGGTCAATTTCAAGTGTTTTTAGCAAGAATTTTTCTGCGGATTCCATATTTCCCAGGGAATAGGAAATGACGCCCAGGTTGTTATAGGCATCTGTATTTTCTGGATCACCTGCAAGAACATTTTCGAAACATTGAATGGCTTCTTCAATCTTACCTTCATTAAAAAGCATTTCGCCATTTGACAATTGATCTTTACGTTCGAAAATACAGGGCTTGTCATTGATTGGAACACATCCTTTTGATTGCAATGTTGCCTCCACATGTTGTTGATTTGGTGCATTCATTAAACCATTAGCAATATATAATTTTTTAAAAGAGACATTTCGAATTGGATCATGAGAGCAGTCAATTTCAGTATAAGGAAGGATTAAAGCATCCCATTGACTTTGAAAAGCCTTTTCATCTGTAACAACACTCATGCTGCGCAGTTTTAAATCTTTTAAAAATTCAGTATAATATTCATGAGATTTTATTCTATCATGCCAGACACTGAATTGCATGCCCGGGAACTGGTTGAGATTTCCAATTGATCTGGAATCAACCCCTGTCCAAAACAAAACCTTTGCAGAGAAATTTTCTGTGTATAATGCTTGAATAAAATCAATAATTCCTGAATTATCCCCTGTATTTTGATATACAGGCGTTTGAGGTGTATTCATAAAATCCTGTTTCGGTGTGACTGGTGCGAATGGTTGATTATTATTTTCAACCTGGTTATTCGATTGAAGGGATTGTTCTTGTTCAAATCGTTTCAGTAATTCACGCGTTGCCTTGAATGGATCATCATCATCTTGAGAATTATCTTGTTGTGGTGGCAACACCTGCTGTTGTGGAGGCGCAGTCGTACAATCCTGAACAGGTTCAAGGAGCCTGGACTGAAAGGTTGCAATTTGTGTTGCATCAGTAGAGATTGCTTTATTGATGTAATCTATGGCCTGATCATTATTGCCTTGTTTCTGAAGTACAAGCCCTGTCAGATATAATGCATTGGCACTATTCGGATTTTTTTGTAAAAAATTTCTACACTCAGCCTCCGCACGATCAAATTGATTCTGTTTGTAGGCCATAATGGCTGAATCTAACGACACATTATTATTGGCCGGATTATGATCAAAATTCATATAGTCTCCTTTATGTTAATATGTTGATCCAATGTTGACTATTTTTTCTTATTTTATATTCTTTAAAGAATTTTTCTTATAAAGATATTAATATTAAATGAATTATTATTCGGCTTTTTTTGGGTTATCTTTAGAAACGATATCTTTTACATTGACTTCCATATGTTTTTTAATTTAATATTCATTAATAAAGAAAAGATCAAAAAAATCGTAACAGAATGAAAAATATGGTAAACTATAAAACGCAAAAAATTTCAATTCAACTGATAAACAATTTGCTCTACAGCTATTCCATGCTTTTGTTCATGAGAGACAAATGGGTTGGGTTGGTGTTATTTATAACCACATTGTTAAATCCTAATCTGGCCATTTCAGGTATTATTTCATGGATAACGACGCTCATTTTTGCACACTATATTGGAATACGCAAACAAAATCTGGTGCATTCAATATATACGTATAATTCATTAATTGTCGGTTTTTCCATTGGATTTTTATTTAAAATATCCTTCTTATCCATCCTCATGACTGTTGGCACTTCAGTACTGACAGTGATGATGAGTTATGCATTGTATACCTTTCTTTCCCAACAATTAAAATTGCCGGTTTTGAACATTCCTTTTTTTATCGTTAGTACCATTATTTATCTTGCTTCAGCACGTTACAGTTCTTTGTTTGTGGACTCATTTTATTCATTTGAGGGGTTGAATATTCAACAACTCCCCATCATGCTGCAAGGACTTTTCAAAACAACAGGAACACTTTTATTTATGCCTTATGATTTGCCTGGAATATTCATATTAATCGTTCTTGCATTTAATTCGTTAATCTCATTTTTTCTTCTGATTGTATCATATTATACAGGAACGTGCTGCCTGGCCTTATTAAAAGGCAGTTTTACGCATGCATTTTCCAATCTGGCCGCATTCAATTTTATATTGATTGGAATCGCCTTAGGCGGCATATTTTTAATCCCATCCAGACGAAGTTATTTTATTTCAATTACAGGGGTATTTGTTTCAGTCTTTATACTGGATGCTGCCTCAGTTGTGTGGTCAGTATTTCGAATTCCGGTGTTCACATTGCCTTTCAATGTGGTGGTCTTGTTATTTATATTTGTCCTCAGGCAGATTGGATTTCCCTATATGAATGATTACGTTCAGGATATTCCTGAAAAATCCCTTTCGTATTATTTAAACTATTCCCTTCGTTTTGACCGGCTGACACCCCAGCCATTTCTACCTTTTCTAGGTACATGGACAGTGTATCAAAGCTTTGATGATCAATGGACCCATCAGGGCAATTGGAAATATGCTTATGACTTTGTCATTACTGACGAGAAAAAAGAAACGTATTGCAATCAAGGTCTTTCCCTGTCAGATTATTATTGTTTTGGCAAACCTGTTTTGTCACCTGTTGAAGGCACAGTTGTTGATTTATTTATGGGATTGAAAGATTGTCCCATTGGTACAGTGGATAAAAATCATAATTGGGGAAATTACATCATCATTTATTCTATTTTTGGATATTACGTTGAAATTTCGCATTTTCAGGAAAAATCAAATAAAGTGAAAATTGGAGATACAGTCAAGCCAGGTACTGTTTTGGGCAATTGTGGCAATTCCGGTTATTCTCCACAACCCCATATTCATATTCAGATCCAATATTGGCCCCATTTGGGATCAATCACAAGTCCTTTTTATTTTAGCAGTTGTATTGATCAGGATCGAACAATCTGTAAAGATGGTGTGCTTGGAAAAGGCATGCAGGTTGAATCCCTGACCTTTTCCAGAAAACGAAATCAAGTGATGACTTTTATTTTAGATGATACCTTTACATTCAAACTGAAGATCAATGAAAAAGAGATGGAAACAATTCAAATGACTGTTCGCATGGATATTGATGGATCTTATTATTTTTATATTGATGGCTCAAATGACCGGCTGTATTTTGGTATCGAACAACATTGTTTTATATGCTACCGGTTCATTGGCAAAAAACATTCCCCACTGTCCTATATTTTTGCTGCTATACCCATCCTGCCTATAACAACGCAGCGTGATATTCAATGGTCAAGCATTCTTCCAGGGAATGTTTTGGGGCCGGTCGGTCGTATTCAATCATTATTGCAATCTTTAGATCATCGGATCCATCAAATCAAAGGCGAATATTCATTGATACAGGATAATCAATGCGTGTCGGGCCGAATCAAATTCAAAAGACAGGAAATCACAACAACATTAACATTTCATGAAACAAAAGGATTTCAGGAAGTGCACGTTCATTTTCCTGATAAACATGTGGTGCTGGTACGAAATGATCCGGCTTATCCTGAATAAAAAAATATGTCGTGTAAGGGCATAGCCGTCAGGCTAAGCAAACCCGCTCGTTCCCACGCTCTGCGTGGGAATGCATATGGGACGCTCTGCGTCCCCTGTGCTCGTAACTCGGTCGCCCAATACAGAGGACGCAGAGCGTCCAGGATGCATTCCCACGCAGAGCGTGGGAACGAGGCTCTCTGCGGGCTTGCTTAACCTGACGGCTATGCGTGTAAGGGCGAACCTTATGTTCGCCCTCGAACTAATAACGCTTTCGTTCCTATGTACGATGGGCGAACACAAGGTTCGCCCCTACACGTTCTTGGCACATAAGTAAATGAGGAATTTATTTTTCGAGCATTTCTTAGGAATGCTCTGAAAATAACGTCCCCATTATTGATATTGTTCGTTTTGAGGTAGTTGTTCTGTAGAGACGTAGCATGCTACGTCTCTACACGACCTTATTTTTTTTGTACGATCATGAAAAATGAGCTTGTTATTTTCCGAGCATTCCTTACATCATAAGCCATATCCATATGCAAATAATGGATTGTAATTGTCATCACCAATGTTCAGGTTGTCATCATCATAT
>Ga0272440_1001634_pt1 | contig 18159 bp, 7 predicted proteins | sample SSMMMBAug17_FD_192440 | JGI IMG/M metagenome (GOLD analysis project Ga0272440, IMG submission 192440) | Marine sediment archaeal communities from Little Sippewissett salt marsh, Falmouth, MA, United States - SSM-MMB-Aug17 | ecosystem: Environmental > Aquatic > Marine > Wetlands > Sediment ...
GTGTAACCCAAATTGGATGAATTAAGGAATCTCTGAAAATAACTTCCCCATTATTGATATTGTTCGTTTTGAGGTAATTGTACTGTAGAGACGTAGCATGCTACGTCTCTACACGACCTTATTTTTTTGGACGATCAAGAAAAATGAGCATGTTATTTTCCGAGCATTCATAATCTATTTAATTAACAAAACTTCAACTATTTGTCAAACGCAAATCAAATGATGGAGGTGTGTATGGAAGAAAAAGATCTTATTTATCAAATTAAAAACGCTGTAGCCTGGATTACCATTAATAGAACATCTCAAAGAAATGCGATCAGTGTTCAAGCCATTGATCTATTTTTGGATGCTTTAAAGCAGGCACAAAACAGTTCAGAGGTGCGTGCAGTGTGTATCACAGGAGTTGGCGATAAAGCCTTTTGTTCAGGGGCCGACCTTTCCGGGTCAATGAATATGGATGATAAAGAAACTGTTCAAGAGTCCTTTCAAAAATATTCAGATTTGCTTTATAAGCTATCAACATTTCCAAAACCCACTGTAGCAAAAATCAATGGCTATTGTCTGGCAGGCGGTACTGGTTTTATGCTGGCGTCGGATATTGTTATTGCTCGCAGTGATACAAAATTTGGTACGCCTGAAGTCAATGTCGGCCTATTTCCCATGATGATTGGTGCATTGATTTTTCGCAATGTACCTCGAAAAAAAGCAATGGAAATGATTCTTCTGGGAGAAAAATTGACAGCACGTCAGGCCCTGGATATGGGAATGCTGACTCGTATTGTACCTTATGAACAATTGGACTATGAGGTTGACCAGGTACTTAAAAAATTATGTGAGAAAAGTCCTTTAAGCATTAAAATGGGTAAGAAAGCATTTATTGAGGCGGAACAAAAGCCATTAAAAGATGCCATTGATTTTTTATCTAAAAAATTAATTGAAGTTGCATCTACAGAGGATGCTGTTGAAGGTATATCCGCTTTTTTGGAAAAAAGACCTCCGGTTTTCAAAGGAAAATAGTGCGACTTATTTAGGAATGCTCGGAAAATAACATGCTCATTTTTCATGATCGTACAAAAAATAAGGTCGTGTAGAGACGTAGCATGCTACGCCTCTAAAGTACAATTACCTCAAAACGAACAATATCAATAATGGGGCAGTTATATTCAGAGCATTCCTTAATTACTCCAACAAATCATCTGGCATGGTTGTCATTCGTAGTGGCAGTAAATATAAAATTAGCACAGTTAACAACCAGGCAACGATTAAGCCGGCACAGAATACAAATATGTGGTTCTGAAATGATACCGGCAATAAGTCCGGCGTTTTCAAGGGCATGACATCGGAAAAACTGCTTGATGCTTTAACAAAATGGTCATTGATCACGTATCGTATCCCTTGAAGCGATATGGCAGCACCCATAATGCCCATCACCAATGTCATTCCAATTTGACAAAAGAGCATGCCATAAATATGAAGTCGTCTCATTCCTTTTGCCAAATAAATGCCATAATGATGTTTTCGATGACCAATTAACGTGGCGATCATTACACCAAACAAGGCCACCAAAAATAGAATGAACAATACAAGATAGGGCGAACTGAGAATATCAATAATTCGAATCAATGCACCAAAGCGCTTTAGAGCATCAGCATAGATCCAGGGAATCAACAAGGGTTTTTGAGCCATGTTTTTTAAATTTGTAATGGCTGTATTGAGCAAGCCCCTGTCTGGCACATAAACAAATGCGCGGGGTGAACCAGGCAATGTTTGAATATAATGATGCTCTGGATTTTTATCACATGTTTCCTGATCTTCAAGAGGCATAAGGTCTTTGGGTAATTTTTTGCAAGGTAAAGCAATTTGATCAAAGGCTTTCAAATGAATGGTATCTCCAGTAACTGGATGTGCAATACGTATTTGTGAGGGATCAAGCCCAAGATCTTCAACACAAGCATTCACAAAAAATTGGGGGATGGGTCTTTGAAAATCCATGAAGAATTGCCCGCGCTTATTGATGATTTTTCCCTTCAAGCAATGGGCGAGTTTATCGCGATTGAAAGATGTAATCCCTTTTTTCAAGTACAATGTTTTGGCACGGCGTTGAGATTGATCTTTTTCTATTTCTGGAAAATAACGAATATTACTATACTGATATGCTTTCTCCAAAGCCTGATACTGTTCCCAGGGGAATAAATATGCAAATTTACCTGGAATGGGAAAGCGATCCACCCAAATAACATTCAGACGCAGGAGATCTTTTACAGATCCAACCCGAAGCCATATTTGCGTTTTGTCAGATGATAGAAAGGGGTCTCGAAGTGGCACTTTTTGAAAAAGTGGTGATGGCAACATGTTTTTCAGGGAATCGCGATACATTTTATATTTAAAATATGTTTTAAAAATTGAACGATTTAAAACAATTGTCAAATTATTGTTTTGAGCACCTCTTGTCGCAAAAATCCATAGGGGATCAACCTCAGTTAATGCAATACCTTCAAATGCAGGGCTTTCAGGATCATTTGGGTGGCGATGCCATACATTATCGCCAGGTAAAGAAAGACTGATCTGGTCAACTTCCTGATAAGGATATATTCGTAGATTTGGTACATAAGCGGCTTTATCCTGATAAGTTCCCATTGCATTGACTTGTTTAACAATTGCTGAATCAATAAGATTCTTTCCGCCTGGTGTGTAAGGATTGGAACGAACCCAGACAGGGATACCATGTCCGGGAACACGCCCTAACAGAAGATCAACCATGCGCTCGGATAAACCTTCACGTGTGGATGACATTAGAAGCGCAAACAATAACACCAGCATGGATAAAAGTGTCAGCCAAAAAAAATCCCGATTTACCGGTTGACGTTTTAATGAAAACTGCATGAAGAACTCTTTTGTCGCAACAGGTAACCAGTACAATGTTTTCATGATGCAACCTCTTTCCATTGGCAAGTTTGCTCGGTGACACATAAATGTTGACACACTCCTGCATTCTTTGGGTCTTTTTCATGGTGGGTTACCCAGACGAGCAAACGATCCGGTTGTTCTGAAATCCATTCAAAAATTGAGTTCATGACAATTTGCCGCGTATTGATATCAAGGTTTCCAGTAGGTTCATCTGCAAACAGGACTTTTGGATCGTTGATCATTGCCTGTGCCAAAGAAACGCGCTGACGTTCTCCACCGGATAGATGTTGATAGGGATATTTGGCAAGCATATTTTCAATTTGTTCATTGTTACGAAGCACTTTCTTTAAAACTTGATAGGCTTTTTTTTCTGCATCTTTACAAGAAATGCCATTAATACGTTGGGGGTAAATCAGATTATCCGCCACAGTCATATGCGGTGTTAATGTGCTGTCTTGAAAAGCAAATCCAAACAAGGCTTTTCGACAATAAACCGCCTGCTTTTCATTCCATTGTTTCTGTGAAAAATGGTACTTTTTGCCATTGATCGTCCAGATAATCTTGCCTGATGTCGGTTTCATCATAACCGCCAGACCATTTAAAAGCGTACTTTTTCCTGCACCACTTTCTCCCACTATAGGAATTCTTTGCTGCATCGAATTTTGAGGATTTGGAATTTGTAAATCTGGGATATGTATAAAAAAAGATTTATGATGCGCCTTTCGTCCAAATGTTATGTTTTTGAGATAACAATGTGTTTCCACTGGTAATCAAACACCTTTATAAATTGGTTTGCGTTTTTCTCGAAAAGCCTGGAGCCCTTCCAAACGATCTTTAGTGGGTATTGTAATCCAATACGCATTGGATTCAATGGCAAGCCCTGTGTTCAGATCTGTTTCAATACCATAGTTGATTGCATATTTGGCCTGTTGAATGGCAACAGGACCATTTTCACAAATCATTTGTGCCATTTTGATTGATTCATCCATCAACTGTTCAGATGGGTAGACGGCATTCACCAAACCAATAGACAGGGCTTCATTTGCATTAATGCGCTTACCTGTAAAAATCAATTCTTTGGCTTTTCCTTTTCCAATCAGTCGTGGCAAACGTTGTGTTCCTCCAGCCCCTGGAATAATCGCAAGTCGTGTTTCAGTCAGGCCCATCATTGCGGATTCAGCAGCAATGCGGATATCACAGGCAAGAGCCAGTTCGGTACCTCCGCCAAGTGCGATGCCATTTATTGCTGCAATTGTTGGTTTCCCCATATTTTCAATGAAGGTAAAAAGATTGCGTATGGTAAAAATAAATGTTTTTACCTGAATATCAGATAATGTGGCCCGCTCTTTCAAATCTGCACCAGCACAAAATGCGCGATCTCCTGCGCCTGTGATGATAATCGCACGAATATCGGGGTCAAATTGAATATTTTCAAAAAGTTCTTTCATGGCCTTCAGCAAATCGAAATTACATGAATTCATCACTGATGGCCGATTTAAAGTGATCGTCAGGATTTGATCTTGTTTTTCTGTTTTTAGGATATCATTATTCATAAGATGCTCCTGGTTATTGTATGTAACATAGGATATTATATTATATATATTATGAATTATTTATCATATTTTTATGGGTCGTGCAATAATTCAACAGAAATTATTCAATTATCAATTCAGGCAATCAAGTTCAAATATTATGTTTGCCCTGATTCTGTAAGCCCTGTTAGCATTTCCTCGGATATTTTAACCTGTTTTAACCTTCAATGTGTCATAGGGAAATTTTATGTTAAATACCTTATAATTACAGTATATTAATAAATTCATTAACCTTTTTTGACCTTATCCTGATTTGCAATCAGTTCGATACAGCCTTATTGTCATTTTCAACAAAACGAATTTACGTTTTTTAGAAAAACATTAATCAAACAAAAAAAGGAGAAACAAAAATGAAAAAAACATTAATTTCAAGTATGATTTTTTTGGTAAGTGTCATGATGCTTTCAAGCATATCATTTGCAGGTGGTGATGGTTCACCAGATGGAAATCCCAGCCCATTTACATCATCTGTCTTCGAGAATTTGGACTATGGTCTGTATTGGTTCGGAGACAATTATAAAAATCAAAAAGCTGAAAATGGTAAATATAATCGATATTTTAATCCATCGGCACCAACAGTGATTTATGTTCATGGATGGGAAAAAGGAACCACCAAACGCATGTTTCGAGAAGCATTCAATTATAAAGCCAATGGTGCTCCAGATATGAATTTTTCTCAGACATGGTTAAATGATGGCTGGAATGTTGGTGTATTTTATTGGAATCAAATGTCTGATGAAAACGAAGTGAAAGACGCTGAAGCCAAAATCTGGACACCTGATGGCCCCAAACAAATGCGATGGCGCCGTCCCAATGGCAAATATCAATACAATGGTCCAAACGCCTGTGCTTCTGTTTTGTTTTATCAGGCATATCGAGATGCTATGAAAAACTATACAGGAGATGAAATTAGAATTGTAGGGCATTCGCTGGGCAATCAGATGGCAGTTTGTATGACACAACTGGTAAAACAGGCAAAAGATAGCGGCCAGATTGCATCACATTTGTTACCGGACAGAGTGGCTTTATTGGATCCATATTATTCAAAAGGCGGCAAGGATTATCTTGATGGTCAATGGACCGGTGAGGTTGCTCGAGGCTATGTTTCAGGTTTAATTGCAGATGGTGTTTTGTTTGAGGTTTATCGAACATCCGGTGCAAGCAGCACAGGCTTTATTGGAGATACAAATTCTGGATTGACCGATATGACTGCATTTACAGAATTAAAACCCTGGTACTTTGGATGGTTCGATCTTGCAAACAAGCATATTTCTGCTGTCTGGCATTATTTCTGGTCTTATTCTTTTTCACCTCCTTCAATTAAGAATTCATATGATAATGGCGCCTCAGCAATCACATCAGATGAACGCATTGCGGAATTAATGCAATCCTCCAAGAAATTGGTTCATGATCAAGGTGCCTGGACCAAAACACCCGAGGATGATCGAATGAAATACGTGAAAAAATAAGAACCTTTTCAATGAATTCAATAAAAGGAGCGAATAATAATCTTCGCTCCTTTTATGTCTTGCCGCCCCCCATGTATAGTTTTACACTATTTCCATTTTTGTTAATAATATCGCTGTAAAAATTACACTTATACCCTTTGAAAATAATGATACACCCCTTTATTATAAAAAAATTATCAAATAATAACAGTATGTTATAATTTATTTTCATGTCTGGCATACACCTTGCTCTATCACAGCCAGTGTTTTTATAAACATAAAAACATGTAAAAAAAAAGCAAGGAGGCTTACAATGCAAAAGAAAACATTTAACAAAATCACAAAAATTTTTGCTGTAGTTTCAGCAATTGTTTATCTTATGTCAATTTTTTCGGGTATCGCATTTGCGGTTCCTGAAACATCTGCAACGCTGATTACTGAGAGATTTGGCGGCACTGCTGCGACCCTGGATCATGCAAATGTCATGAAATGTGTCTGGTTTGGTCGATACTCAGGCTCCGGTCATTTGACATCAAAGGTGATCTATGGTGGAACACCCTTTGAATCAGATGACAATCTATCGCGCCGCAATGCGGTTTATATTGATGTGGGTGCCATTCCTGCAGGCTCACAGATTGTCAAGGCAGAATATGTCATGCCCTATGATATGAATATTTATCCATTCAGCGCCAATCGGATGATAGATGGACTGTCCATGTATAAAATTCTGGATCCATCAGGGACCGGTATGTGGAATGAGAACAATCTCGGCACCCGAACCAAAAATGGTGATTTGAATATTCCCTGGGCAGATGGCAAAACCTTTGCCGATTGTGTGGATCCCAATCCCATTGCCACAATCTATGGCATTGCCAAAGGGAGACAGGCGTTCTATTTTTTCGATATAACATCTGTTGTACAGGAATGGGTAAATCATCCTGAATCCAACATGGGTGTTACCTTTGATGGTTCTGTTCCTTCTGACATTCAGGATAATCCCCATTTTCGTCCTTATCTTCAAATTACTTATGCGGTTCAGGAGGCAAGTCATCAGGCGCAACCCACAAATATCAATGCTTTTCATCGCTCAGGACAAACCTTTGTAACTTTTACTGAATTGCCATATGATGGCCAATTCTATGATATGCAATATCGCGTGTATCGCCATACTCAGCCAATCAATGCGATGAATCTTTCTGATGCTTCAATGGTTGCTGAAGTCAACCAGTTATCTGGCTATAATGCGAGACGATCTGAGGTTCGTAAGGAAGCGCACAACTATAAAATAGATCCCGATGGATCAGAATTATCTGATGACACGGGTCTGTTTGTCTACACGACAAAAGAAAATGGCAATTTTTACTATGCAGTCACATCTGTAATGGAAGGCAATGAAAATATCGACGATTTTAATTTGGACAACAGTATCCAAACACCCATTTTCGAATCAGTGGATATGCCGCAGGCGGTGTGTCAGGATGTTGTGGATCAAAATGGCAAATTGGTTCAGGAATTTGTTCACTGGGCAACTGACCGCATGAGTTACAAGGTGGGGCATGGATTTAATTTTATGATCAATGTCTCTTTAGAATATGATTCTGAAATTCCTGCGCCCATAGAAATCATGTTGGGCGGCAGAAGTACAACGTATTATAATAGTTGGGCATCACGAAATATGATCACCATTCGTCCGGATGACTATATGCCGCCAACCCGAAATTTTCCTTATGATGGCTATCAATATGATAATCTTCAAACATGGTGGTCAGGCTGCCGCAACAATTACAAAACCCAAACAAAACGTTCTGATGGCGTTTTTATTCCATACACTGAGAACCGGATCTTGTACTACATTGATTTTGTAAAATCATTTTACACGATTGACAACGACCGCGTTTATGTTCGCGGTGGTTCAATGGGGGGTACAGGAGCCATGAGTTTTGGTTTGAAATATCCAGATGTTGTGGCATCAGTTCATGCAGTGGTGGGATGCCCCAACTGGAATATGAATGTTCATGGTGTGGATGATAATTATCAGGTCACCAAAGAAGGATGGCGCAATGAGGGCAAAATTCTATGGGGCGATTTTGATGACAATGTTCTTCATGAAAATGGTACACCCATGTGGGACTGGATGAATGCCGGATGGTATGCCCGAAATCATGATATCTTACCATTTCTGGCAATGGATAATGGAAAACGTGATGGCAGCATTGTTTATTTTCCCATTCCAGGCTTTTACAAAGACATGCACGATAGTCGTCATGGTTTTTGTGCGCGCTTTTATGATGGCGGTCACAGTGGCTATCTTTCTCCATTTGCCATCCATTTTGGAACCATTGTCAAGAATGAAAGTTTTCCTGCTTTTCAAAACATGAGCATTGACGACACCCCTGGTGATATTCATGAAGGTACTGGTATGGCGGTTTTGGATAGTTTTGATCCACGCATTTTTTCGGGCGATCCTTCAGGTGAAATCAATGGATATAGAACCATTCAATGGGCCAGAAAACTATATCAATTTGATAGCAGTGATATTGAAGACATGGTGGATCAGGCGGATCGATACGAAATTGCTTTCCGCTTAGATGATGATTATGAGTCAGATATTGTGATTACTGATATTACACCAAGACGCCTTCAGCATTTTATCATTACTCAAGGATTTCCTTATTATTGGGAAAACAAATGTTTAAGCACAGGTGAAATTATTCAAAATGGTATTGTTACTGGTGATGATGAATCACTTTTAACTATTGAAAGTTTTATTATCGAACAATCAGATCTGGGCAACAAATTGATTATTACTCCGGCAGATACACAAGTAAACTATCCACCATCATTTGAAATTGTCTCAAATAAAGAGATTGCTTCTGTTGAACATATTGAATTTTCTGTCCATGCCGCTGATCCCAATGGCGATCCGCTAACATATTCCGCAAGAAATTTGCCATCTGGCGCAACATTTAATCCAGACAATCAACTATTTTCTTGGACACCATCCCAAAATCAAGGCGGTGTCTATAACATCGGATTTCATGTCAGTGATGGGACGTACACTGATGATATTAATGTTCTTATAACCGCTGATTTTGAAGCACCACATCTAACAATTCTTCATCCTGAATCCATTCAAACTGCTGATGCCAGTATTCACATGGATGGAAATATGTTTGATGATGTTGGTGTGATTCGCATTGATTACCATGTTGATTATCCGGATGGGACGAATTATGAGGGTGAAGGCTTGTTTGATGGCCAATTTTGGTCAATCGATGGCCTTTACCTGCAAACTGGCAGAAATATTATAACAGTTTCCGCCCATGATGCTTCAGGGAAAAATGGGGCTGCATCAATGACAATCGAAAGAACTGAAAGTGAAATGACTGAAGTTACAGTGTCAACTGTTGATGAACTTCGCACAGCAATCCAAAATCTTCAATCCAATTCAGCAATTTTGCTGGAAGATGGCATTTATGACATTCCGGTTACGCTGGTTGTTGGTCAGTCATGGCATGCCAATGCGCCTCTTTATAATATTGTTATCAGAAGTAAAAATGGGGATCGGGATGCTGTTGTAATTCGCGGCCCGGGCATGACAGTTTCAGGAAATGCCAATAATGTGTTTTTGGTACGTCATGTGATTGATTTTACAATTATGGATTTGAGCATCAGTGATTCATACTGGCATTTGATTCAACTTCAAGGAGAACAAGGCGCCAATCGACCTCATTTGAAAAATTTGCATTTGATTGATGCAGGAGAACAATTTATTAAAGTCACCCGAGATGCTGAAAACAAACGTTTTTGTAATCATGGGATTCTTGAAAATTCACTCATTGAGTTCACTGACCATGCACGATTTCATCCATATATGAACACCTATTACACTGATGGAATTGATGTTCTCGGAGGTGATGGATGGAAAATTCGCGATAATGTTTTCAAAAATATTCGTTCCCCTCAAGATAGTCATATGATTGCAGGTGCAGCCATTCTCATGTGGCATCATTCCAAAAACACGATTATTGAAAGAAATTCCTTTATTGAATGCGATCTCGGGATTCATCTGGGAAATCCATCAGGCGTGGTTGATGATCATGTAGGTGGCATTATTCGCAATAATTTTTTCTTTCGTGCAGGTAAAGGAGATACAGGCATCAGCCTGAACAAGGCCAGAAATGCAAAAGTTTACAATAATACCATTATTCTCAATAATACCTTTCCCTGGACAATCGAATATCGATATGCCACACACAATGGAGATATTTGTGGCGATATTCGATACAATCTCACTGATGGCCCCATCTTGAGCAGAGATGGTGGCACAGCGAATCTTGAATCCAATATCACTGATGCAGTATCAGACTGGTTTGTGGATCATAACAATGGAAATCTTCATCTGAGTGCCAATGCCAGTAATGCAATAAATTCAGTGCCTTTTACTGATGACGTTCCTGATGATATTGATGGTACATCAAGACCTTTTGGGTCTTTCGCAGATATTGGTGCGGATGAATTTGAATCCACTCAACCTGAAAACATGGTTATTACAACTGAAAATCTGATGAATGGTATTGAAAATTCTGTTTATTTTCAAATAATTGGTATTAATGGCGGCCTTGGCCCTTTTACATTTTCAATTCTTAATGGCACACTTCCAGAGGGTTTATCTCTGAATGCGACTACAGGTGCAATTGTTGGGACACCCTCTGTTGAAGGTCAATTTTCTTTTTCCATTCATGTACAGGATAATTCAGGTCAGTCGGTTTCAAAAGAATTTACAATTCTTGTTCAACCAGAACCCGATACAGAACCACCAACTGTGCCACAACATTTGACTGCGTTACCGATCTCTCAAACTCAAATCAACCTGACATGGGAAGCATCAACAGACAATAATAACAGTATTTCCTATCAGATCTATCGCAATGATGAATTATTGGCAACAGTCACGACAACATCTTATGAAGATTCAGATGTGTCATCCGGAAATACGTATAATTACGCCATTGTCGCAGTTGATGATGCTGGAAATGCATCACAACTATCAGAATCCATTTCAGTTGAAGCATTACCACCAATGGTAAAGAAAATTTTTCGCAGTGTCGGGCCCAATGCAACAGATGTGATTTCAATGGGGATTAATAATGCATTAAATATTGAGGCATCCATTGCAATATTTAATAATGCTTTGCCATCTCGTATTGGTGTTGGAGATGCCATCCAATATGATTCAGACGATGATGATATAATTGATACAATCGCCTTTATTCAGAAAAGACTGTCATCAACACAATATGAACTTCAACTGGCAAATGGAGATGTCGCATTGCCGGTTATCAATGATTTCAACTGGTCCATTTATCGTGCGTATACATCTCTTTACAATGCAGAATCTGGCATTGAAAATGAGGGGATTCATGCAGATTTGCGCAATTTCGATGATTTTTCAGATGGCCGAGATCTTGTTGCAAATAATGAGCAATGGCATATTGCCTGCTATGCTGATGCTGATGATACCTCTTTTGTAAAAATTTCAGGATGGATTACAGATCAGGATCATTTTATTCGCATATTTACCCCTGTTGAATTGGATGAAGTGGGAATATCGCAACGTCATAATGGCGCTGTAAATGGCAATGGGTATCAGTTGTTTCCAACATCACCCGGGTCGCCTTATTCATTTATTCAGATTGAGGTGCCTTACACTGTTATTGATGGATTAAAAATCAAGGCTTTTGAGAATATTCGATATTCAGCAGCAATTGATCTTAAAAAAGCCAATGCCAGTCGAATCATGAATAACCTGATTTATAACTGGGGAAATAAGAATGCATACTCAGCAATCAAATGCAGAGGCGGAAATGAAACTGCTGAAGGTGCATACATTGTCAATAATATTGTCATTGGCAGTGGTATTCCTCACAGCCGCACCTATTATGGTATCAAAGCACTTTCTTACTACGATGATATTCATGTATTAAACAATACTGTATACAATATTAACAGTGAAAATGGCGGTGGAATTGCTATGGGTGGCGACTCTGATTATCATCGACGTGGCTTCCTGGTAAACAATCTGAGTTGGAACAATACCCAAGATTTTGTTGTTACCGAATTTATCAAACAAACCGAGAGTAATTTTTCCAGTGATGATTCTGCACCGGGCACAAATGCCATCTGGGGCGTAACACAAGCAAAAACTGCTGATTTTGTCAGCACCAATCCAGGCAGTGAAGATCTTCATATTCGGATGACATCAGATGCAATCAATGCAGGATGCGATTTGAATCCATCAGTAATAACAGACCTTGATGGCGCCATTCGCAATGTGTTTGATATTGGTGCTGATGAATATAACGCCGATCAAAATGATCAGGAATCACCCTCAACGCCATCAAATTTATTTGCCAAACCCCTTCCCACATTTGAAATTGAACTGTCCTGGGAATCATCTGAAGACAATATTCATGTTGTTGGATATGAAATTTTCAGGGATGGTATCGCAGTTGGCACAAGCAATATCAACGCATACCTGGATACAGGACTTGAAGACCTCACTTATGAATATCAGGTCAGAGCCTTTGATCACGAAGGAAACCTGTCATCATTTTCCAATGTGGTTCAGGCAGATTTCAATGGCCCCTTTGCCACACCCATTTACCGAAGTGTTGGCTATGATACGACATCACCATTGGCACAAGGAACATTAAATTATATGAGATTGTCTGACAGCCAGGCACATTTTGCATATCCTTTGCCAGTCAATATTGGTGTAGGGGATGCCATCCAATATGATTCAGATAATGATGGCACCATTGATACCATTGTGTTTATTCATTCCCGAATATCAGCATCACAGTATATAGTAAAAACTGCAAATGCTGGCAAACCTGTGCCTGTTTTCAACAATTTGAGTTGGTCAATTTTCAGAGCCTATACATCACTTCGCAATGCTGAGGCAGGAATAGAAAATGAGGGAATTGATATCCATGTCAGAAATTTTGATGACTGGGATATTTATGGCGGCAAAGACCTTGTAACAGCTGAAGAATTCTACAATTTTGCCTGTTATGCAGATGATGTGGATCGTTCTTATGTCACCATTGATGGCTGGATTACTGGCGAACATAATTATGTCAGAATTTTTGCGCCATCCCTGCCATCAGAGGTGGGAATCAGCCAGCGTCATGGGGGGTCTGCAGATAGTATTGGCTATGAATTATGCCCGGACTCGCCAGGGTCTCCCTATTCCTTTATTCAAATTGAAGATCCATATACAGTGATTGAAGGCATCAAAATTAAGGCAGAAAATAACATCAAATATTCTGCGGCCATATATCTGAAAAAAGCCAATGGCAGTTTGATTCAAAATAATCTGATTTACAACTGGGGCAGCCATACAGCCTATTCTGCAATAAAATGTCATGGGGGGAATGAAACTTGCGAAGGTGCTTCCATTCAAGATAACATTATTTATGGCAGTGATGAAAGCCAGACACGAACTTACTATGGTATCAAGGCGAGATCCTATTATGATGATGTCTATGTAATCAACAATTCTGTTTTCAACATTATGAGCGGTGGCGGCGGTATTACAATGGGCGGTGATTCAGATTATCACAGGCGGGGTTATTTGATTGGCAACCTTTGTGAAGGCAATAGCGAAAACTATGTGTTAACTGAATTTATCAAGGACGTTCGGGATAATATATCCAGATAAGTTATTTTTGTGCGTACCGGAATATCCGGTACGCATAATCCATGTCCAAAAAAATAAAGGAACAGTTTGGTACGCATATGCTCAATCTTTGATTTCGGTTTTTGTGCGAGGGCAGACACAAGGTTTGCCCTTAAGTTTGCCCTTAAGAAAGGTCAAATCGTTCTTGAACTCCAATATCCGAGATAATTTCAAGAAAAGTTTGATTGGCAGTATAAAAATCAAACTGTTGAATTTGATTCATCATTTTTCTATGTTTCGCCTTACATCCGCAGGATTCAAAAAAATGTTCCAAAGATTTTGCCAATTCTGGTATGCCAATGGGATCAGCATCTGCAAGAAGGGTTTGGAGTTTTTTTAAATCAGATATGGATTGTTCGACCTGTTCAGCGCATTTGTCAGAAATCGCATTTTTGTTTGTTTCTAATGGTTCTTGTTGTACTTGCTTTTGCTGTACTTCATTCTCATTGCTTGAATCATCAGTTTCCTGTTGTACTTGCTCTTGTTGTACTGCGTTCTTATTGCTTGAAGCATCAGTTTCTACAGAAGTCCCCGGATAATCCGGTAGATTTTCAATAAACGCGATCGTTTTGGTTAATATTTCGGATAACTCCAGGATCAAGGCGTCAAATTGATCTGTTTGCTTTTCTTTTAGAGCGGTTTCCAGACGTAATGCCGCGGCTTGAAGGGAATGCGCAGAGAGGTTTCCTGCAGCGCCTTTGAAACTATGTACTTCTCTTATTGCCAATTCATAGTCTTCTGCGATCCATTCCTTAATTGTGGGTACAAAATTCGTGTATGTAGAACAAAAAAACTGCAACAATTGCATGAATACCTTTTTATTCCCCCCCAAACGTTCAAGGCCTTCATCTACATTAATCAATTGTTTCTTATGAACTGATGCTTGTTCAGACATGATTTGATCGGGTTCAGATATTGTTTCAGTACTTTGCTGTTGCACATTTATTGCTTCATTAGCATTTGAAAGATCTTCAGAGATGTTTAAATCCTCTTTATCAACGGCATTGTATTGTTGAAATGTTTCTTCCTTATTCTGAACCCATTTTTTTATGATTTCAGAAAGTTGATCTCTGTTAATGGGCTTTGTGATATAATCATTCATACCGGCATCAAGGCATAATTCACGATCACCTTTCATGGCATGGGCTGTCATGGCAATAATCGGAAGTGATGTATGTTCAGGAATTTTTCTGATACGTCGCGTGGCCTCATAGCCATCTATTTTGGGCATTTGTATGTCCATCAGCACAAGATCATATTTTTTTGTAAGGACAGCATCAATCGCTTCCTGACCATTATTGGCAATATCAACAGAAAAACGCTCAGTTTTTAATATTTCCGAAGCCACACGTTGATTGAAAAAATTATCCTCAACAAGCAAAATATGAATCGTCGATGTATCCGAAGACTCCGATGGTTTAGAAATGGGAATTGCTGATTTTGAAGGTGTCAGCGATTTTTCCACAGTCTCTTTTTGACTGCCTAGCACAGACATAATGGTATCAAATAAAGTGGATTGCCTTAAAGGTTTTTCAATGTATCCATCAATCCACAAACGATCATCCGGAAGAATATCTTGTTCACGCCCAAAAGCACTCATGAGAATGATGGGGATATTCTTAAGGTTGTCAGTTTTCTTAATATGTTTTGCTGTATCAATGCCATTGAAACCTGGCATAAAATAATCGATAAGAATCATAGCAGGTGCTGACATTTGAGACGTTGGATCGTTCAGTATCGCAAGTGCATCGCCGCCTGAATTTGAAAGTGTTGTTTGAAAAGAAAATGATTCCAATATGTTTTTTGCAACATTCAGGCTATGGTTGTTATCATCAACCACTAAAATCATTGCATTATGAATAGAATCTGGGAACGTATAAGAACGTATCACACTTTTTTCCGAATGGAGCGCAAATTGAGCAGTAAAGGAAAAGGTGCTTCCTTCTCCTGGTTTACTATCAACTGTAATTGTTCCATGCATCATTGAAACCAGTCGGTTACAAATAGTCAGCCCCAGTCCTGTCCCACCATATTTCCGCGTTATAGATTCATCAGCCTGGGTAAATGCAGAGAATAATTTGTTGACAATATTTTTAGGAATACCCATTCCAGTATCTTTTACTGCAAATTTCAGGATTGCATTACTTTCTGTTTTTTCAATCGTTGAGACGTGAAGATAAATTTCTCCTTTTTCAGTAAATTTCAAAGCGTTTGACATTAAATTAACAATAATTTGTCGCAATCGTGATGGGTCTCCCACCAATCCATTGGGTGTATCTTTTTCAATAGAGACAACAAGTTCAAGATCTTTTTCTGAGGTTTTTTCGCGAAACATATCGGTAATATCATCAATTGTTTCATTCAAATAGAAATTCGTCTGCTCCATATCAAGTTTTCCAGCATCAATTTTTGAAAAATCCAAAATGTCGTTAATCAAACTTAACAGGGAGTGTGCAGACGTATTAATAATTTTTTGATAATCGCGTTGTCTGTCTGGCGAATCAGTTGTAAGCAATAAATCAGACATGCCAATGATCGCATTCATAGGCGTTCTTATTTCATGGCTCATATTTGCCAGAAAATCAGATTTTGCCTGAGCAGCAACTTCAGCAGCGTCCTTTGCTTTGATAAGATCCCGCTCATGCGCACCAAACACTTTTACAGAGATATAGGCAATCAGCCCGGATAAGAGCAAACAAATGGCACAAACTGCAATTACTACCGAATGACTTGTTTTAAGCCCCATTTTCATGTTTGTTTGGATCTGTGCCACATCATTATTCACTTTTTCGACTAAAAGATCAATATCATGTGTCATGCGGCTGGAAATTTGTCTGCTTTTTTGCATGAGTTGATTGCTTATATTGCGGAGGGCAATTTCCTTTTCACGAATACGAAAAATGGATTCCTTGCTATCACCATAAGAAAAGATTCGGTTCGCAATATTGGACACATTTTCTGCTAAAAGGGGATTGCGCCTGGCAAGTTCGCTGGAACGAAATATTTCTGCTGTCTGATAAAAGATCGTTTTTGACCGGCGATACAGGCTTTCAATGTTGGATAACTGGTCCAACTGATAAACATCCATTGCCGCACTGAACAGGCTGATTAATAAGTTGCCTTCAGCTTTAATATTTAGGGTATACCCCATATCTTTTACTGTACCATGCATCAGTTCTTCTATGGATGTATTAAATGCGCTATGCACCTCTTTTGAAAAATTGTTGATACGTTGTATTTTGATATTAATCGCATTTGAAATTTCTTTCATGCAGTTATCCAGTGCATGGATAACCGCTAACCTGGTTTGATTTTGAGTCGTTAGATTTTCTGGTTCTGCATCACTGACAACGAAAGCTTCACAAGCAGCTAAAGTTTGCGTGATCCCAAGAACATCAGATTGATCAATTTTATGCTTTATTTCTTCAAATTGTGTTTTCGTGTTCACAATCCATTGATTAAACATATCAGAATTGTTTTGACTGGAAAAATCGGCATGAACGATCGCCTCATACCCTTTTAGTCCTAAGTTCTGAATTTCATATAACTGAATGAGCGGGTTTACAGTCTCTTGAATCAATTTTGTGACCTGTTCAGAATTTTTTCTTGCAGTTTTTTGGCTAAAAAGGTTGGCCTGTGATTTCGCGCCATATATTGTTGGTGAAACTGTATCCACAAGATCGTTTTGTAATTGTAATATCCCCTGTTTTTGATTATATAAATGAGCTTTCAAATCAAAACGTTTCAATGTTACTTCTTTTAGCTCAAATAAACTTTGAGTCATTTCCTGACTTGATGTTTTAATATTGGCAACAATGTTTTCTTTTGAACGAGAGGGCAGAAGGGACAAATTACTATTGATATCTTTGATGAGACGATCCATTCGTTCAGAAATGTCCGATAATTGTTCTGTATTTTGTGATGCTGTTAAAACCGGCGCAATGGCAGTAAGTAAGGCACTTCGTTCAGATAATCGCATGGCTGCAAGCATTTCCGGTATGGACGCACCAACAGTGCTGTCCATTATTGTTCCAAATCGATTAAATTTATATATGGAAAAGGCTGTGGAAAACAATACCAGCAGCCAGATACATAAAAAAGATACGTACAGTCGGGATAAATAATTTTTAAACAATTTCATAATCATTTACTTTTTATTAAACCATTACCAACACCGAGCCTATATCCAAAAAACAATGTATAGGGGTTCATGGTTTACCTGCGCCATCGGACATAGGTTTGATTTCGGTTTCTGTTAGAGGGCGAACATAAGGTTCGCCCCTACATTGGTTTGGGGCATTTGTTGGATTTCGGTTTTTGTTCGAGGCAACATTTTCCCCTAACTTTTTACAACAGTAATTTCATTTTTTAAGGCTCGTGTCAATTGAAATATTTTTTGATATATGGCCTTTTCTTAACTGAATAGGGTGAAACTGTGCTTGACTGATACAGGTTTATTCGATAAAAA
>Ga0272440_1001635_pt1 | contig 18157 bp, 12 predicted proteins | sample SSMMMBAug17_FD_192440 | JGI IMG/M metagenome (GOLD analysis project Ga0272440, IMG submission 192440) | Marine sediment archaeal communities from Little Sippewissett salt marsh, Falmouth, MA, United States - SSM-MMB-Aug17 | ecosystem: Environmental > Aquatic > Marine > Wetlands > Sediment ...
GCGTTGGGCTTTAGCCCTACGCTGTTCTTGCAATTGCCGAGATCGTACATTTTTATTTGACGATTTTTTTGTCATACCGGCGAAAACTTTTTATACCCGAAAACTTATGACCGCTTACTTACAATGCACTGGACGCAGAGCGTCCAATATGCGTTCCCACGCAGAGCGTGGGAACGAGGGCAATAAATATGCCAGGAAAAACCAAAGTTGGACGATCATATTTCAAATGATGCTTAGGAATGCTCTAAAAATAAGTTCCCCATTTTAAAAAATGTTCATCGGGGTTGTTGTTCTGTAGAGACGTAGCATGCTACGTCTCTACGTGCCCAACAATTATATGTTCAAGATATATGGGGGAACTTATTTTCATAGCATTCCTTATTTTTTAACAATAACAGAATACTCATATTGAATAACAAAAAAATTATAAAATCACAACCAATTAATTGTAATTCATTCTTGACCAAGGCTTATAAGATTCGGGGCAAGCATTAATCATTTAAATTATCCAATTTTTTTGAAAATATCAATAAATAATCACAAGAATTGTTCCTGCACTGGAATATCCTTGAGTCTTTCCTGAACTGGAACACCTTTGAGTCGTTCCTGAACTGGAGCAAACTGTAATTAATCTCTCTAAATTTGTTAACCGATTGGTATCTGATTGTTTAAAAACAATGGTTTCCATCGAAGCATAAGTAATTGATCATAAATTTTCTTTTGAGAATCATCATCACGCAATGCAATGGGGCAGGCTATCTCCAACAATACGCCCATAATCCATTGTCACAACACGATCTGCGCAATCAAAAAACGTATCATCATGTGTGATAACAATCACCAGCTTTCCTTTTTGTTTTAGCTGCACAATAATATGCTTATAGAAGTAATCTTTAAAATGCGAATCCTGATCTGCAGCCCATTCATCAAATACATAAACCGGTTTGTCTTCAATTAATGCAATAATCAGTGCCAAACGTTTCTGCTGTCCTGTGGATAAAGGGGAATGACTGAATTGATTGTTTTCCCACTTGACTTTGGTATCAAGCTTCATCTCAAATAATAATTCATTGACTTTGGAATCATCGACTGTATCGACACCATAAAAACGATCAAATAAATGATAATCAGCCATGATTGCTGAAAATAAATACCTGTGATTTGTCATTGAAACCTTTTGGTTATTTAAAATGAACTCTCCTTTGGAAGGTGGATATAATCCGGTTAACACCTTAGAAAAAGTCGATTTTCCACTGCCATTTCCGCCGGTAATAAAAACAATTTCACCGGAATAAAAGGACATATTAATGGGACCAATGGAGTATGAAACATTTCCTTGCCTGTCATAATAACTAAATGCTAAATTTTCTATCTGAATTGATTTGAGGGTTGTAATTTTGCCTTGAAAAACAAATGTCTGTTTCGTTTCAGACAGTTGTTTGAACAACAAATTGATTCTTTTAATTGAAATAATGGTTCGATTCATATTGGGTAAAAAGGTATCAATGACATATAATGATGGCAGCATAAATATGAATATGGTAATGATTTTCGTTTTACTCATGAAATCCAAATTCATGCCATAAATAATCCATGCCATATAAAGAAAAATTATGGCTTCCAAAAATGTTTGATACCTTGCCATCTGTATGGCAACCCGGGATCTTGTATTTTTTACTGTTTGAATGCGTGGTTTTAAATGTTTATCATACAGATCCTCATTTTTCTTTTGATTAATTTTTATCTCTTTAAATCCATGAAGAATATCTCCAAATGATTCATACAGATCTGTTTCTTCATTGGTTACCGCATTTAAATCTTGATATAAAAGATGAACATGTAGATGCCGAATGATCAATGCAATCACAATGAAACTGACTAAAATGATCAGGCCATAAATACAAATATGACCAATATATAGCGTACAAAACAGAATGGTTAAAATGGAATGGCAGATATGAATGATTATTTCAGATGATCTTGAAATCCTTCGGGCATCTGTAGACATTTTAACATAAATATCTGTCTTTTCCAAAGTATCGATAAATTGCATGGATGCTTTACGAATCAGATCTCCAATAGCTGCTCGAATGAACAAAATTCGACCTTCAATATATTGCCGGGCTGAGCGAAGAGCTGTTCGTTTGGCAGCAATGAGAATAATCAAACAAATACCATAACTGTACAGATGATATTGATCAATGCTGTGTATAACAATATCTTCCAATGCTTCATTGATAATTAATATTAATCCGGTTGATGACACTGATGCAATCACAGTTGCCAAAATAATGGTAAATGCATGCTTATTCAGTTGAAACTCAATCATACGCCTGCCCTGATTTGTAAAAATTAATCATTTATTTTTCATTCACAATCTTTCCATCGGATAAATAGTATATTTTGTCGGCAGCATCCTCAAACTGCGGGTCATGATTAACAGAAATAACTGTTTTTCCTTTCAATTTTAATTCCGGAAGTAGTGTGTAATAAAAAAAGGATTTGAATTGGGGGGATTGTTCCGCAGCCCATTCATCAAATATATAAATGAGCCTGTCTTCCATTAATGCAACAATCATTGCAAGTCGTTTTTTTTGACCACTGGATAAATCCAATGTATTAAATCGATTGTTTTCATAGGTTACTACATGGTCTATTTGCATCATTTTTAAATACTTCTTTACTTCTGTATGTTTCGATTGATCAATCCCATATAAGCGTTTGAATAGATGGACATCTGTAAAAATTGCTGAAAACATGGCCCGATGTTGATCCATCGTGGTTTCTTCATTGTCTATCAAAATTGTACCTTCATGGGGGAAATACAAACCGCAGATTAATTTAAGTAAGGTCGATTTGCCACTGCCATTGCCACCCACAATAAAAATAATCTCATTATGGTTGATTGACATATTTAATGGACCCAGTTTGAATTGCAGATTTTTCGTATTGTCAATATATAAAAACGCAATACCTTGAAAATTGATAGTTGAAAAGGTTTGCTTTTCCAGTCTATCAGCCGATTGTGTTTTATCCGATGATTGAATAAGGCGGCTTAACCTGTTTTCAAGCAAAGAAATTCTTTTCACTGAAATTCCTGCCAGAAACACATATGGCAATTGTTCCAGAATAAATGTGATCGGAATATATAAAATCACCTGGAAGGCTTGAATGAGTGTTGTTTTGGATAAAAGTCCGGCATATGGAAATATGAAGATAATGATAAATATTGCAATATACCATATGCCAAAAGGGATTAAGATGCCATCACTAATAGCGTAACCCACTTGAATTCTTAGGTCTTTAATACGCGACATATTGGATATATAATTTGAGTCATAAAACGCATCACTTTTTTTCTCATTGATTTTTAATTCTTGAATGCCATAAATCAGATCATTAATCGATTTAAACAAATATTGTTCCTGAGTACGTGCAACCATTACTTTTTTTGAAATGCGTTCTAGGTTGATAATATAAAATAATCCCCCCAGTCCGATTGAGATCAAGATATAGACAAATGAAAGACCGGAAATATATCCTAAATAAATCATACCGATAACAATTAATATCAGGCAGTTAATAATATACCATAAGATATCTACCAGATCGGCAATATTTTGAGTGTCTATCGTTATGGCGTTGTAAATTTCATTGATACCTACAGTTTCGATTTCTTGTAGTTCTACCTGTCTTACTTTGTTAATGATTTGGGCGCGTATTTGTGATACAATATTTTCAGTCAATTCAATCGTATGTTGTTTTAAAGACTGTGATAAAATAATAAACAATATATAGCTGGAAAAATATATGGTATATGATCGAAGTGAAAAGACTGTGGGCGCATGATAGCAAGTGATCGCATGGATAATTGAAAAAATCAGTATGACTTCACAGAGTGTTGCGATAAAACCAATTTTAAATAATTGATGGTTCTTTTTTTTAGAATGCTTGATAAATAAATGTATGATGTCTGACATATGGTTTCGTATCTCCCTAACTCAACATTTCCAAATAACACTTTCCCCCCCAAAAAATTGTAAGCAATTGTATTATGATACAGAAAAACTTCAGTATTGCTATGTTATGTAGATTTTTACTTGAAAATAAATAAGCCGTGCAAGCTAAAAATGCAAAGGATATGGCACCTAAACCATAAAAGACTGGAAATATGATTCCGATAATATTTTGATGTGCGTCAATATATATTTGAAAATATGATATATGATAATGATATATGCCAATCAGGCATATGAATATTGATATGAGAATGAGTGATTTAAAAGCATGCGCAGGAGGAATGAAGTATATAAAAAAAATATGGATAAACAAAAAGATTAAAGGCAACATATATCGTAATGTATATAAAGGATCATCTCGCTTAATTTTCGCTTTGCTCGTAAACACTGAATATGCTTGATTTTCGGGAATATCTATTAGGCCAGACAAATCATTGTCATAAATTACATCTTGGTAGGATTCTGTTTCTGTAATGGACCAGCCCAAAAAGCTGATTTCATTTTCTTGGTACGCTTTCGAATGATCATCAGCGATAAAAATAAGATTATCTCTTGTTAAATGTTTGTGGCGAAACTGAATGTTAAGATAATATTGATTTTGCGTTGATGATTGTTTCTCCTTTATAATGGTGAACATGCCATTCAAATGATACACTTCGTTGGTGACTGAATTGTTCTTTTCATGAAATATGGGCGTTCCAATGGTAATTGGATGGCATGCATTGATAAATTCTATATTTCTGGCATTAAATGGGCGTTGATACTTAAACCACAGGTAAAAAGACGCATGAAATATCTTTTTACTGATATCAATCCGATTAATCGATATTAAATGCGTGCCAGAATAAACGATATTGGTAACTCCTTTCCGGTCATTATTAATAAAGGCGTTGTTTTCTTTTTGGGGGTGTTGCTGCCCCCCCTTTTCATTGCTTGGATTATATTGTGCATAGCAAGGGACAAGGTTTTGTTTATCATAAAAGGCGGTGATCAGATTTTTTTCTGTATCTCCTTGAATATTAAAAAAAATTCGTCCAGTCACCCCAAGATATGACTGTTCTGAATTGGAAAATTCAAAAAGCGCATCTTTCACCCGTCTTCGATTAATGTAAATGGGATCATCGGGTTTGATTTCAGATCGTTCAATTGCCTCTAAAGCAATACCAAAAGCATCATGATAAGCGGCAGCAACCCAGGTAGGAGAACAGGCATACAACTTCTTGTATGTGTCGATAAATTGTAATGCTTTTGAATTGGGGATATGGGTCATAAATGGGAGAACGCTAAAAATATTGTCTGTATAATATCCAATTTTTGCACGTTCTTTGGGATACGCTTTAAATCTATTGATAAATGATGTACTCGAAAATGAATCCGGCCCAATAACAATAAAATTTTTTCCAGAATCTTTTAAACGAAAAATTAATTGAATGGCTTCGTTTGCATGAACAGCCATAATAATAGCGCCAGGCTTTTCTTTTTTTATGATTTTGAGGGCGATTGTATCAATTGTTTGATTAATATGCCTGTCTTTTGAATGAAAGGCATAAATATTATCAACATGAATGCCTGAATGGCGTGTCGTATTTAAAAAGGATCTGGCTAAATCTTGTCCATACTCATCCTTATCATGGATTAAAATGCAGCGATCTGAATCTATTGTGGTTTTAAGAATATATGCCATATACTTTGCCTGATACACATTATTGGGAATCACCCGAAAATACCAAGGATTATTAAAGGTCACGCGGCTTGATGTTGCTGATGCGGTGATTGCTGACAGACCATTTTTTTTGTATATATTGCCAGCAACAATTGATGTTGAACTTAGATAATGCCCCAGCACAATTAAAATCTGGTTATCTAAAGAAAATGTCGATGCCACTTTCATGGCGACACTTTTATCATTTTTGTCGTCATGAATTACAATATCAACTTTTCTACCATGAACTCCGCCTTTCTGGTTAATTAAATCTCTAGTGATATGAATGCCTTTTAACATTTCGTTGGCATATTGATTTCCAGAGCCGGTCAGTGGAACGGCTACACCAATTTTGATTGGGGGATTCATCATTGATGAATGATGATAAAGCCCATAAACAATCAAGGCAATGCTTATCACAATGAATGTTATCACTTTTATTTTAATATTTATATTTATGTCGATGTGAAATGGTTTCATTTTTATTTTGCTTTATTGCTTCAGAGCTTCGAAGACCACACATTTTTCCAAAAAATAATAGAACCTACTGAAAATATGACCAAAATCCAATATTCCAGACGTGTTAATGGTTTATCATAGAGATCATTAATAATATAATTATGATAAATGACAAGAATGCAAAGCATTCCACTACATAATCCCATTGCAACACAATGGTATCGATTCGTTTTCATCAGTAACACATACAGAAATACGCCACATATGCTAAGTAGAATCAACGCATGGTATACAGGGGCTTTTTTATTTTGTTTCTCAATGGTCAATAAGAGATTAAAACGTGAGTAAATTAACTGTTTTGCTGACTTAATGGCATTGGCTTTCATGTTATTGTTAATTTCATCAGTGAAAATTTCCTGGTTAACAACTTGATATTGATCCCATTTCAAATCAGTATTGGTCGTTAACTGCATATTGTCCACCACGAACTGAAGCATATCAGTTGTCAGGCTTTTGTGCTGAAATCGAATCCAAAGTTTGTGAGTTTCCAATGGATAAGCCATAAAATCTGACTGCATGGTAAATCTGCCTTTGACATAGAATTGCTGTGTTATGATTGAATTTGATGTTTGTTCAAAAATTTTATTTTGTTTCACAAGCCTTTCTTGCGTATCTGAAAACTGTATTGCAAAAGGATCGAAATCATTTGTATATCGGAGGTTTAATTTGAAAGCACATAAACTGGTTCTATCATCAATATTGATATCATCGATTGATTGCATTTCTATTGATGCATAAACCATTTTTTTCTTTTTCATGACTGTTTGATCTATGGCAATCATTTTTCCGGATAATATCTGTTCGATAATATCATCGTTTATTTCATATGAATCCAATAGATGATATTGATTAAATTCAACAGTGGGAATCAAATTGTCTAAATAAGCAATTTTTAAGGGCCTGCATGTTTCTCCATATTGATTGAAAAAAATGCGGCCAGTTATTCCATTGAATGAATTGCGATAATTATAAAACTGCATGAGTGATTTACGAATACTTCTTCTATTGCCGCGAATACAGTTTAAGTCAGAATAATCTGATTTCCTTATGGCTTCACATGCCATGTGCATGGCATCATAATAAGCCGCAGAAATCCAGTCTGGTTTTGTATTATATTTTTGATGATAGCTGCTCATAAATTCAGGTGATGACGTCCCATGTAAATAATGACATATAAAATGAATCCTTTTTGAGCATGCTTTTGGAATACTATTCTGATGAAACGCATCAGTCATTCCCTCAATAAAGATTTTTGTCCCAAAGGAATCCAGACCAATAAATGGATAGTTTTCATCTGTTGATATTAATGATTTAATAATCTTGACAGCTGAAGGGGCATGTGTAGAAATAATGATACCGCCAATATTATTCAATTTTTTTATATCATTGACAATTTGCTGAAGGTATTGTTCAAATTGGTCATCACGTTTATTACGATAGGGAGGTAACTCAAATTTTCCAGTTAATTGAATGCTTAAAGCCTTCAGACCAGGTTCAATTATTTGTGCAATGTTATTGCCATATTCATCACTGGTGTAGATAATGAGAATGTTTTTTATATTTAAATGATGATGAAGATAGTTCAATAAATAGTTGGCAAGGTATCTATTATTTGCAACAATATTGAAGTACCAATCGTTCTGATGCGTCACTTGTGTTGATGTTGCAGAGGCTGTGATTGCAGGGATTTCAAACTTTTTGTATATTGCACCGGCTGCAATGGATGTTGAACTAAAATAGTGTCCAAGAATTATCAGAATGTTTTGATTGTCAACCAGTTCTTTTGCAGCGACAACCGCTTCTCTTTTCTGATTATAATCATTTTTGACCCAAAGAACGATTTTTTCGCCCAAAATACCACCATTCTGATTGATTTGATCTTTATATAATTCAATCCCTGAAACCATTGCTTTGCCATATTCTGTATTCAGCGGCGCAACAACACCAATATCGATTGCGAATGCGGTTGCATGCGAGATAGCGAAGATTATCAATAATTGAGCGAGTTTTCTTATTGAATACACAGTTTTTGTAAAAGATGTAGCATCCATTTGAATTAATTCCATTTGTTATTATTTCAACACCCAGTTTTTAATCTGCTGCCCACCAAGGGGCATAAAATACCAGTTGACCAATCTCGGGTTCACTAAAATTTGTGCGTTATCGTAAAACAGTGGAAATAGATACGCCTCGTCTTGAACAAGAATTTTTTCTGCCCTTGCATAATATTCCTTTCGTAAATCAGGATCCAGACAGTCTCTTGCTTTAAGAACGATTTGAGAATAATCTTTATTTGTCCAATAAATACTATTATTGGGCGTTTGTGAATGAAGTTGATCGTACAAAAAATTATTGGCATCCGGATAGTTACAATGCCATCCAAAACTATACATATGAGATTGAGGCGTTACAGATTCGTATGTCACACCTTCTTGAACAGGCTTACCGGTCAATGTGATATTGATATGGTGTTTTAAAAATAATGAAACCGCATTGGCAATCATTCTATTGGTATGCGTATCATAATAAGATAAGAATATTTCTGGAAAGCCCTCGCCATCAGGATAACCTGCTTCTTTCAAGAATTGTTTCGCTTTTTCAACATTATAATGTATGCCAATATCCTTATCATTAGATACAGAACCAAAAACAAAAGGTGGAGAAAAACTCAACGCTAAACTTTCATTTCCTCTGGTGAGAAAAGAGATGATCATTTTCCGATCAACTGCAGAAATAATGGCTTTTCTAACCAAAGGATCATTTACAGGAGAAAAATTTGTATTAAATATAAAACCATATGTTTTTAGTAAAGGAAAACTGTGATAATGTTCTCTTAACATTGGATTGGATTGAATTGAATATAAATGAGATTTTGGAATGGGTAAATATTTTCCACCAATGATATCTATATCTTCATTTAAATACATGGATAATCCAAGAATACTGTCTTGAATAAGAATATAACGAATTTCTTCAATATTTACGTGCTGCTTATCATAATATATTGGACTTTTTCGTAAAATAATCATTGAATCTCGAATGGATAATGCAAACTGATAGGCCCCACTGGTGACCATATGTTGAGGTTTTGTCCAGTTTTCTCCATATTCTTTAATGGTATCAACAGGTAATGGCTTAAAACTATTTAGTGTCGTCAGATATGGAAAAAAAGAAGATGGCTTTTCAAGTAAGAATTCAAGATTGTAATTATCGATGGCTTTCACACCCAGTTTTGACAAATCGGATAGCTTCTTATGATAAATTTTTTCCGCATTCTTAATCACAAACAAAGTGGATACATGAGGACATTGGGTTTCAGGAAGAATATGATGTCTTATGGCCCATTCGACATCATAGGCGGTAATGGGTTGATTATTGGTCCAAAAGGCATCCTGCCGGAGTTTGAATAGATATTTTTGTCCATTATTCATTACTTTCCATTCAACAGCCAGGTCAGGAACAACTTCATAGGTTTCAGGGTGAAAGGTTGTTAATCCAGAAAAAAGCTGTTCGACAATTTCAATAGAAGATTCGTTGTTCGCATAAGTTGGGTCCAATTCTGATATGGTCTCTTTGATTGGAATACTGACTGTGATATCTTTCACCAAATCATAACCATCGATAAATGCGGAATTGTATTCAAGTATATCAAACTTACCGCTTTTCATGCGTTTAAAAAAGATCTGTTTCGGCTGAATGACACCATTGCGATTAATTTCATATGCCCCTAACACACCTTGCCAGTTTCTCATAAATCGAATAGTGGTATTGACAACAATGGGTTGCGTAGAGGCACTTTTATTGATTGCATGTGCCAGAAAACAAACCATGTCATAGCTTGTTGCCGCCCAGTTGTCCGGAAATACCGAAAATTTTGATTGAAACTTTTTTATAAAAGACTGGGTATTTTGTTTTCTGAGTCTGTTATTAAAACAGGTTGCTACAATTGTATTATCACTGGCCTTGCCAGTATTCGTCCAGTGATCGTTGATATCAATCCGATTGGTCGTAAGAATGGGTTGATTGATCCCAATTTCACGTAGTTGCTTAATAATGTGGGTAACTCCTGGAATCTTTCCTGACAGAAAGATGGCATCAAAGTTCCTGGTCATTTTAATTTCTGACAATATAAACCGATAATCAAGATCCATTGTAGAGTAAAATTTTTCGCCAGCAATATTAATTCCCGACACAAGTGCCTGTTCATTAAAAACCTCTGCAAAATGTTTTGTTGATGGCGAAATATCATAAAGAATAACAATATCGTGATAATTATTTCGTTTGGAAAATTCTGTGATTGCCTGACTCAATGTTTTATCAGTGGGTGAAAACTTAAATATATATGCCCCCCCAAACCTGTTGATATCAGCACCAGGTGAAATAAATAAGATATTGTTCGCTTTATATGTCACTGATACAGAAATGGCAATTTCCGGATCACGATGCCCAATGACCGCCAGAATATTTTTGTTTGAAGACAACTGATTTGCAATATGAGTGGCTATGGACAGGGAATTTTGGTCATCATATTCAATTATTTTGATTTGTTTGCCATGAATGCCACCATGCGTGTTGATTCTATCTACAGCAAGTCGAATCCCTTTAAAAAAGTGCGTCTGGCTTTTGAAGGAATCGACAACTGCAATAAGAATCTGATCATCTTTGCGAACAGCATTTCCTCGTTGTTCCTGACTGATATAAGCCGGCAAAAAAAATTGGTACGCAATCAATAAAAATATCAGGCAAATCGTGAAGTATACATATTTCAAGTTCGTCATCTCCGAGGATTCAATAGGGCCACTTATTTTTCTGGATTCAAAATGATCGGTACGCCCTCTTTACCATACCCCACAACAAACACTTTCGCATTTTCAGAATTCGCAAAGGCACGTAAGGCCTGAATACCATGCCATTTCAAAATTCTGTCATTGTTAAGGGATTGATTTACTAATTCGTTATGTTTTTTAATACCAGTGGCTTCAATTTCTTTTCTTTTGGCCTCTTTTTTTTCTTTTTCCACAATAAATTCATGCGCTTCGACAAGGTGTTTTTGCTTGATTTTAAACTGAATAGCTTCAGCAACAGTTTGGGGCAATTCAATTTTGCGAATCAGAACATCATCAACATTAATATATCGTTGTGCAATTTGTTCAATGGCTTTATTAATGGCTTCAACAATGACTTTTCGACCGGTGGTATATATTTGTTCGGCATCCATTGTGCCGATGATTTCCCTGATAACCGATTCTATTTCAGGGATAATGACAATTTTTGCATAATCCGGCCCAACCTGTTGATGCAAAACACCCAACAGTTTGTAATCTGGTGCATATCGGATGGATATAAAAAGATTCACTTTAAGGCCAGTTTTTGTTAAAACAAACAATTCAACAGGAAGTTCCTGGATTCTGACATTATAAATAAACATTTTATCCCATGGCGGAATCATGTGAAATCCTTCTCCAAATACCCTGTCAATTTGGGTACCGGAAAAACGTTTCCATCGCACCGCAGCCTCACCTGGATTAATTGTAAAGAATATTCTGGAAGATAAAAAGGCCATGAATAATATCACCCCCATAGTCACAGCGGTAATTATTGGGATTTGAGATTTGTTCATTCGGTTCATTGGTATATTAATCCTTAGGAGTTCTTTGAAAATAACTTCCCCATTATCGATATTACTCCCTTTACAAGCAAACTTCTATCTACTAAATATTAAAATTAATCTTACAATTGTTCAAGAAAATTATTACGAGAAAAGAGTGGGTGACATAGCCGTTAGGCTAAGGCAAACTCGCTTATATGCTCGTTCCTAGGCGCTGCCTGGGAATGTATTCTTGGCGGGCTCTGCCCAGGGCGTTGCCCTAGGCTGGTATGTTGCCGCCTTTTTAGGACTAAGAAAATAAATGTCCGACTTTTTGGGAATGCGCCCTATGGGGTTATCCGAGACAAGGTTCACCAACTATTTTGTAAATATAGGAATACTCGAAAAATAATTTCCCCTTTTATCTTTAACATATAATCGTTTGGCACGTAGAGACGTAGCATGCTACGTCTCTACAGAACAAAAACCCCGATGAACATTTTTTCAAATGGGGAACTTTTTTGGCCTTGATCATCATTTCGGCCACAATGTAGGGGCGAACCTTATGTTCGCCCTCGAACAATTGTTCGCAAACGTTTTTAGTTCGAGGGCGAACACAAGGTTCGCCCCTACATTGGGTTCACCGCAACGTTCCCATTTGGCCGAAACGATGATCAAGGCCACTTTTTTTCAGAGCATTCCTTAGTACAAAAGACATAAGGTGATCATTCCAGATACAACTATTATTTGTCAAATGCGCCAGTAGGTAATGCTGGCTTCAACAATCAGCAAATGAAACCAGCGTCACCCACTTAAACCATTAAACCCATTTTTCGCTTTAGATCTATTAAATCTTGTGATGTATTCGATGATGGCTTTGACAATGCCGCATTAATTTCATCATCAACGCTTTTATCTTCAGAGACCATTTCACCATAGGCAACCGCAAGGGATTCATCCTCTTCAACCTTGGATTTCATTTTTTCAAGCATTGCGATTGTTCCTGATGAATCAATCTTTGACATTTGCTTGTTGATCTTTTTTGTTGACGCGGCTGTTTTTGCACGCGCTTTGAGGGTGATTAGATCATTTTCAGTGGTTGAAATTGTCTGTTTGATTTTATTCACATTGTTTTGAAGTTGACTGGCCATTGTTTCATGTTTCTCAGCCTCCATTGCCAGGCGATTAAATTCTCCGAGATGCTGCTCTTTCTTATTGAGCGCTTCAGTTGCCAGACGTTCAGCATCTGCCTGATCCATCTCTCCATTTTGCATTTTTTGAAGCAGGATCATGGCCTTTCGTTCATAATCGGCTGCCAGTTTTTTATTGTTTTCCGAGTCCTTTCGGGTTCGAATGGCGATTCCTTTGACCTCAGCGAGACTTTGCATGGCCGCTTGAAGATCTTTCTTTAAATCTCGAATGCCTTGCTCTGACATCCTGATTGGATCTTCAAACTTGTCCACTACCGAATGCGCCTGGGCCTGCCCTACCTTAAAAAGACGTTTAAATATCGACATACGTCCTCCTGATATTTATCCAACATTGTTTCTCTTGGCACAATAATTGCCTTGCACAATATTGTTTGTAATAATGCAAACTCATGCAAAGGCAATAATTATGCCAGATAGACGATTTGGATATATAATAAATTAAATGATGATGTTTGTCCTATTTATTAAACTCCAGCAATTCTGATCCATATTCACTGAGCGCAAGACTCAATGCATGAATTGATGCTTCCAGTTCGTTGCAATCCAGGTTTTCCAATTGAAGCGTATCTCTAAAGATAATCATTTCGGCATCATCATCAAGTACAAATGCGCCATGAACAAGTTCTCGGTTCATTTGTAATAACCGCTTAAACAGGTTTTTTGGATTTTCTGGGACATTCATGATCACCTGCTCGATTACAAGGATTGGCTCCTCGCAATCAATGACCATATTTTTTACGCCATTTTCCTCATCATCGATCACAACCAGCTCTTCAGCGGCGTCTTCCTCAACGATAGGAATTTCAAGGTCTAACAGGTATTGTTTTACCAAATCAAATTTTTTCATAATTATTTCCTCCAAAAGTGTAAGAAAATAAGATTTTTTTTGTCTATATATAATAGAGGGGCTAAAAATTTTCAGACCCAACTATTAATATTGAAATGCCATTTATTACTGCTCAGGTCAAGAAAAGAATCATATGGCTAAAAAATTTTTGAGTAACTAAACAAAATGGAGGTAAAAATGCGTTTAAAAAACAAACACAAATGTGATGGTTTCACCCTGATGGAAATTATTGTTGTACTGGTTATTTTGGGCATATTAGCAGCTGTGATTATTCCAAAGTACAGTAATACCGCAGAAAATGCTCAAGAACAGGTTATCGAAGGGGTCGTTGCTGAATTACAGGCTAGATCAAACATTGCTTATGCAAAAGGCGGATTGAAAAGAGTTCCAATACAGGAACGTATACCAGATGTTTCAGATATCAATGGTGTTGATAGCCAGTTTGAGATTGTTGATCGACCTTTACCCCGGCGGGAACAATTCATTACGATCGTATTACCCAATGGGAACACCCGCGTTCCGGTATACTATATTCCACCAAGGAATGAACAACATGATTTAGGAGCAGGGCCTGCTTGCTTTTTTCCATATGAATAACGAACCTAATGGGGATACGAATGTAATGTAAAACGAATCTCAACTGTTCTGACAGGTCATTTTTCATGCGACCTGTCAGATCAAGTTGTATACCATTATTGTCTGATTTCCACCTGAGATGACAGAAAACGTTTAACATCCTGAATCGGCACTTCATTTCTGTGAAATATGCCAGCAGCAAGTGCAGATTCAGCCTTTGTTTGTGTAAATACATACAGGAAATGTTCAGCGCATCCAGCACCACTGGATGCGATCACAGGGATGGAGACCGCAGAGCGAACCGCATGAATCAGCTCGATATCAAAACCCGAGTTGGTACCATCACGATCAATGCAGTTGAGTAATATTTCTCCAGCGCCAAGTTTTTCACAGACTTGTGCCAGGGTGATCGCATCAACCTCACGCCCTTCGCGGCCCCCTTTTACAGTACATTGATACCAGCAAAATTTTTCACCATCTGGACCGGAATATCTGGTGGAAATGACCTGATGAACAACACCCTCAGGATCAGCAATATAAACACGTCTTGGATCTATTGAGATGACAACAGCCTGATTTCCATACACTCTGGATATGGTTTCAATTGCGCTGGTTCCTGTTTTCTTCCCTGTTTGAAGATATGCTTCAACAATATCAACCGCATCGCTCCCAATTGAAATTTTATCTGCACCCGAACGAAAATAAGCGGATGCCACATCCAATGCACAATAAGATTGACCATTGGCATCTGTATAATCACGTATGCCGCCGCCAATGGTCAGCGGAACAAAAACATTTTGCGATGTTTGTTTTAAAACTTCGATCATGGGCATATCTTCCAATGGAAAATCTCGAAATCCAGTAATATTTAAAAATGTAATTTCATCTGCACCGGCTTCATAATATCGTCGGGCAAGTTCAACAGGTTTGCCCAGATTCCGAACATTGCCTTTTTCACGCACATCATATTGATCGCCTTTCGTTACAACAAGATCTCCCTGATCATTGGCACGCACATCAAGGCAGGCGATAATCCTTTTCGATAGATTTGTTTTTTTGATAGACTGAACTGGAAAAAATTGCCGGTCATTTGTGTTGATAAAATTTTGCAGCACACGCAATCCAGTTTGGCCACTTTTTTCCGGATGAAATTGGACAGCCATCACATTTCCAACCTGAATTCCGCTGGTAAAGCGATATCCATAATCTGTCGTGCATAAGATTGCATCTTTCTTATCAGGTACCGGATGGTAGGAATGTACAAAATAAAGTTTTTCTTGCCCCTCAAGCCCATTCCATAAGATTGATGGCTGATGGCATACAATGCCATTCCATCCAATGTGGGGAACAGAAAGGTCGGTTTTAAAGCGTTTGACCTGTCCTGGAATAAATCCCAGGCCGGAAATATTGGGGGCTTCGTCGCTGCCATCAAACAAGGCATGTAACCCCAGACATATGCCCAGAAAAGGTCGATTATTTTCAAGATATATTTTAAGCGCCTGAATCAGTTCCTTTTGCGCCAAAATTTCCATCATGCTGCCAAACGCGCCAACGCCTGGAAAGACAAGTTTTTGTGCAGATAAAATATCTTCAGCGCTTTCCACTGTTTTGACAGTTTCTCCCAATTGTTCGATGGCATTGATCACACTTCGAACATTACCCGCACCATAATCCAATAATGTAATCATATTTGAATGTCCTGCGCTATGATTGTGTTGATTGCATCTGTTTTGGATAAAACATCTGCAAAAGAATCTTTTAACTCATTGATATCTTTAAAGCTTACTTGAATTTGCCAGAGGTCACTTTCAAAAAATGGGGGGGGAACCAGTCGTGTTTGTTCATTCAGTTTTAAACGTTTCATGTTTGATTCCACCTTACTTTTTACTGCTGTATAAGCGGGATAACGTACCCTCTTTAGATACTGTCTTAAATAATAAATGCATTGTTTTCTATCATCCCTATACCTGTCCATAATAGCGATAACAGGTTCGCTATCAAGCAGATTTGTTACTGATTTGTTGTCACGTTTTGCAATTTCTTCACAAGTTGTTAATAGTTCTCTTTGAATATTCACACCAACGTTTAATCGCTTGAGTAGATTTGCAAAACAGCGGGCGTCGTTTTCAGAAAAATGGGTCAATGCATGTGCAATGGGAAGCGCAATATAATCATTTGCGATTCCTGCTTGAATATATTGTGCCATAGCGCACAGCGGACGTATGTGATCAAGTGCTTTTTGTGAGGATGGAAGCCCCATATGCTGCGCGATTTCACATAGCGTTGCATTATCAGGTAATATTTTCTCAATGAGACGCACTGCTCTGCTTTGTTCCAATGGCATAAGACTGCGTTGACTGGCATTTTCAGCAATAGCCCATCGGGCACAATCATATTCTGATACATCTGGTGGCACCACATGACATGAAATAAATTCCATACCAATTTCTTTACCGGCCAAAATTCGTTGAAATCCGCTGACGACCCGAAAATTTGACTCTTTATTCTGAATCACAGGGGGCCTCATCACACCCATCTGTTGAATAGATTGACATAATATGTTGAAATTATTTTGAATTGAAATCTGATACCGGTCATCTTCAAGATCAATATTCTGCATGTCAATTTTTTGGATGGGTGTTGATGCCATTTCAAACATTCGTCATACCTGTGAGTCGTGTCAGGGCTTCAATATATTTTTCACGTGTTTTATCAATTATTTCCTGTGATAATTCAGGTGGTGGTGGTTGCTTGTTCCAGTCGAGTTGTTCCAGATGATCCCGCATAAATTGTTTATCAAAGCTGACCTGCGGCCCACCAGGTTGATATTGATCTTTGGGCCAGAATCGTGATGAATCCGGTGTGAGAACTTCATCAATTAACACCAGTTCGCCATTATCCAGAAAACCAAATTCAAACTTGGTGTCAGCAATAATGATTCCTTTTTCGTTCGCCCATCTGCGTCCTTCCTGATAGATCTCAAGGCTTAAATCTTTAATCTTTTCAGCGCTGTCTTTCCCAATCATATTCACCACAGTTTCAAAAGTAATATTTTCATCATGCTCGCCCTGCTCTGCTTTTGTAGATGGTGTAAAAATGGGCTCGGGTAACTCATCAGACTGTTTAAGACCTTTGGGCAATTGGATACCGCAAATTGTGCTATCATTTTGGTAAGATTTCCATCCAGAGCCGGAAATATACCCCCGAACAACACATTCCACCGGCAATGGTTTTGCTTTTTTAACAAGCATCGAACGATTCTCAAGATTGCTGGCATAGGGTTGACAGATATCAGGCATTTGGGCCACATCCGCTGTAATTAAATGGTTTGGGATAATGGATTGCATTTTCTCGAACCAGAACAACGAAATTTGGGTGAGTACTTTTCCTTTGTCAGGAATCGTATTGTTCATCACGACATCAAAGGCGGAAATGCGGTCGCTGGTGACAATTAATAATTTATCATTTAAATCATAAATATCCCTGACTTTTCCTCTGTATAGTAAATTCATCTCGGGAAAATGGGTTTTATCCATTGGTTTATTCATGTACATCTCCTTATACCCGATGTTCGAGTATTTTTTTATCTTGACTTTCAGTATTCTTATTGTAGCGTTTACAAAAAAATAGTTCTTTTTTCATGATTAGTAATTATATTGTAACGATAGATACGCATATTGTCAAGAATGTATGGGC
>Ga0272440_1001636_pt1 | contig 18152 bp, 15 predicted proteins | sample SSMMMBAug17_FD_192440 | JGI IMG/M metagenome (GOLD analysis project Ga0272440, IMG submission 192440) | Marine sediment archaeal communities from Little Sippewissett salt marsh, Falmouth, MA, United States - SSM-MMB-Aug17 | ecosystem: Environmental > Aquatic > Marine > Wetlands > Sediment ...
GTTAACGATAGTTCCATTTTGATCAAGTTTAAAAGCCCCATTTCTTGAGTAAACTTCTGTTCCATCAGGGAGTTCTAGTTTAAAAAAACCTTGACCAGTAATAGCTATATCAAGATTATTGTCAGTCTGCTTTAGTGAGCCTTCTGAGAAAATTTTATTAATTGCAGTAGGTCGAACACCAAGTCCGACTTCCATCCCTGTAGGACTTCTTGTTACATCACTTGTAGAAGTACCTGCATACTCCATCACATTGTACATAAGATCAGCAAACTCAGCACGAGACTTTTTAAATCCTATAGTGTTAACATTGGCAATATTATTTGCTGTTGTATCAATTTGTGTCTGCATTCCCAGCATCCCAGTGGAAGCCGTATAGAGTGACTGCATCATTTTTAACCCCTTATTTTAGTTTAAAGCTTAAGCTCTTTTTGCTATCTTATCAATAGCCTCTCTGTTCATATCATTCATCTGAGTATCCATAGCTTTTTGATACATTCCTACTAACCTATTAGTCTCTATGAGTGATGTCATCATTGCTACAGGATTAACATTACTTTTCTCAACAAAACCTTGAAGAACAGCTCCAGAGTCTGCTAATGGCTCCAAGTAGTTAATCTCATCTGTTTTGTAAAGGTTTGCACCCTCTTTTTGTAAAAATTTTAAATTTTGTGGGTTTGCAATGAAGAGCTTTTTATTTGGTGTAAGAGTTGCGCTATTTGGTACGTTTGTATAGAGCTGTCCATTTTTGTCAACTTCAACGACACTATCTTGGGTTGCAAAACTAATATTTCCACCGGATTTAAAGTAGTCATCCGCTAAAACTTCATGCCCCTCTTTAGTAACTAGTACACCCTCTTCATTTGTAGTAAATGACCCATCACGAGTCAAACGAATACCTTGTGGAGTCTTTACTGCAAAAAAAAGTCCCTCTTGTGAAAGGGCAAAATCTAAATTATTTGTACTCTTTTGCATAGTTCCTAGGCTCTGATCTGTATATGCATCAACAACTTGTGGTGCCCTACTCATTGTTCTATTAATGAATGCAGCAGCCTCTTTTGTATTGTTCTCATTTGGAAGAGTGTCGCGAGCCTCCTTGTAGAGTCTCATAAAATCACCGACAATCAGATTATCCTGCTTAAAACCAATAGTATTAGCGTTTGCAAGATTATTAGCTATTGTATCAATACGGTTAAACTGCGTTACCATCCCGGCTGCTGAAGCGTAATATCCTGTTTGCATAGGTTTCCTTGAATTTCATCTATTTTAAAGATTAAGCAATGGATGTTCCACTTTTAAATTTAGTTGCACTTAAAACTATTTCGGTATAATCCACTCTTTCAAAAAACTTAAACCCTGGAGCAAACTCCGATATGACAGCAAAAGAACTCAACAAAGCCTTAGAAACCTTCTTTGAAGAGCACAAAGGTAAGGATTGTATTACCTACGAATCTCTTATTAGCTTTTTTGACAAACAACCTACAGCCACTCAAGCAAAAACTATTTTAAAACTTCTCACAAAATACAAAAAATGCATCTATACTTCAAGTGAACACGCAAAAAAACTCAATGATCAAGAAGCTGAAGCTAGACGTGATGCACAACGAAAAATGCTTGAAGATAACGGAAATGAGAACTTCGATATTCTCAAAGAGCATGAACTTCTTGAATGGTCACGCTCAGATTCTCCAGTACGTATGTACTTACGTGAAATGGGACAGATTCCACTTCTTACAAAAGAAGAGGAAATAGAGATTTCAAAAAAAATTGAGGGTGGTGAGAGCATCATTATCGATGCTATCTGTTCTGTACCATATCTGATAGATTTTATTTTAGACTACAAAGAACCTCTTATTAATCGTGAACGTCGCGTTAAAGAGCTTTTTAAAAGTTTTGAAGATGACAATGGTGATGATGATGACAACGATAATGACAATGGTGACAGTGATGAAGAACAAGCTGAAAAAGCACTTTCAGCAAAAGACAAAAGTAGGGTTGAGAAAGTTTCAACTAGCTTTAAAGCATTAGAAAAAGCAAAAAAAGAGTGGATTAAACTTACAGAAAAGGCTCCAGAAAATCTTGATGCTGAACTCGATGAAGAGATTTTAAATTACTATCTTGCACTTACTTTTAAAAAGAGTGTACTTAAAGAGAAACTTTTAGATCTCGGTCCAACTTCTAAACTTATTAATGAACTTGTTAAAGCTATGGAGACAGCATTAAAAAGCGATGATGGCTACACAAAAGAGCTTCGTCGTCTAGAGTACAAACTTCCACTCTTTAATGCTACTCTTAAAGCAAACCACAATGTTTTAGTAAGTAAAATTCAAGATTTAACAAAAGAAGACATTGCCAATATGGTTCCAGAAGCAACAATGGTCTCCACTTATATGGAGATTAAAAAACTAGTACAAACAAAAGAGGCATCTAAAAACTCTTTTGATATGGAACCAGAAAAGCTTGCAGATATTTTAGAGCAAATAAAACGTGGTAAGAACATCTCTGAAATCTCAAAAACTAAAATGGCTAAATCTAACTTAAGACTTGTTGTCTCTATTGCAAAACGCTACACAAACCGTGGACTTCCATTTCTTGATTTAATTCAAGAAGGAAATATAGGTCTCATGAAGGCAGTTGATAAATTTGAATACCAAAAAGGGTATAAATTTTCAACATATGCTACTTGGTGGATTCGTCAAGCAATCTCTCGCGCGATTGCAGATCAAGCAAGAACAATTCGTATTCCTATTCATATGATTGAGACCATCAACCGTATTAATAAAATTATGCGTAAACATCTTCAAGAAAATGGCAAAGAGCCAGATGTTGAAACAATTGCAGCTGAAGTAGGTTTAAGTGTTGAAAAGGTAAAAAATGTAATTAAAATCACTAAAGAGCCAATTTCTCTTGAAGCGCCTATTGGAAGTGAAGAAGATGGTCGCTTTGGTGACTTTATTGAAGACAAAACATCACTCTCTCCATCTGATGCAATTTTAAAAGATGATTTACGCGTTCAAATTGAGACTGTTTTAGAGCAACTCAACGAAAGAGAAAAAGCAGTTATAAAACTTCGTTTTGGAATCATGGACGATGAGAGTGACAGAACACTCGAAGAGATTGGAAAAGAGTTAAGTGTAACTCGTGAAAGAGTACGTCAAATTGAGTCATCTGCAATTAAAAAGCTAAAACATCCAAAAGTTGGACGTAGACTTAAAAATTATATTGAGGAGTAGACTCCTGTGATGACTTTTGAACAGCAGTGGATTGAGTATGATTATAACCCTTTTATACTTTTTAATTCCAATGGTAAAATAATTTCACTCAATGCTGAAGCACAGTTTTTACTTGGAGCCACCAATCCAGCTGAGTTATTTACACTAGCACAAACCTATGCAAATATTAACTTTGGTTTTAAAACAAGTTTTATAGATTTGGAGTATGGTAGGTTTAAATTTTTTGGTCTTACTGTGGGGTATGAAAACGAAGATGAGATTGGAATTAAGCTCTACCAAATCCCATCTATGAAGCTTTCTACACCTACCAAAAACGAGGGTGAATTAACAAATATTTTCACAATTACAGACCTCTGTATCTCTACAAACTCTATTGGTTCTACTATAGAGTTTACTAAAGATTACGATCCAACTATCCCTGATGTTATTATCAACTCAAATCTACTTATTAAAGTCCTCAACAAGGCCTATCACTGTTTTACCGAAAACAATATTATAGACACAAAAGTGTTTTATAGAGTCGGCGAGCATGTTCGCTTTGAAGATAAAAAATATAGTATTTTTTCAATAAAAATAAGTGCTCAAAATATCAACAATAACAAAACTACCGATGTTAAAAGTTTTGCTCACAACAATGGCTTTAATGTAGATGTCTCAAAAAATGGAATCACTTTTAATATTCCTATGATAACTGCCTAGAGACTATATTTCCGCTAATAATCCCTACTAGTAAGGCAGGTAGGTAGAACTCTAAGGCAAGTAAAGCGTTGTTTTTAAGGGCAATAAATCCTAAAATTAAAAATAGATACGGAACAAGCCTATGGAGTGAAAATCCTGCTTTTGCAGCATATTTCATACTACTCAAACTAAAAGTTTTTATTTTTGCTTTTTCTTCTTTGACGATAGCTTTTAGATCAAGTTCCTCAACAGGAATATTATTAATTTGACTTTCATCATAGAGTCCATGTTTGTCATCTATGGAATCTAGCAAATCATCACCCTGTTCTTCATACTCACCATTAGCAACTTTTTGCTCAACCATTTTTTTATAGGCATAAGATGAGCCAACTATAACAAGGAATGCACTCATAAATGCAATTTCAATATTTATAAATGATTCAAATGAATAAAAATAACTCAAAAATATGAGGAGCTGCAATGCTACAAAAACTTTAATACTTTGAAGCACCGTAGTCCTCATCATCTTCATCTTCAAGCTCTTTTTTTATTGCATAACGAGGTTGATTTGCTAACTCTTGCATCTCTTTGTACTGCTTGGAGTAAGCTTTATAAACATTTAAAAATGCCGCAGCAATACCAATAAAAACTCCTATCCAAAGAGTCCAGGAAGCTCCTGTGAGTCCCTTAAGGAGCCACCCTATTCCAACACCCATAAGGACAGCTACAACCATAGATATACCCAAAGAGAGACTATCTGCAGCTTCTATTATGGGTTTAATACGAGGTTTTTGTTCCTTATCCATTGCTAATCTCTTTAAAAACCTTTGCAGCTGCTGCAATAGTCTCATCAATCATCGTATCAGTAACTGCGGTAGAGATAAAACCTGTCTCATAAAGTGAACATGCAAAGTAGTAACCCTCATCAAGCATTGCTGCATGAAACTTAGCAAAAAGCTTGGCATCAGAGTTCGCAGCATCTGCAAAGTTTTTTACAGGTACTTCATTAAAAAAGAAGCCAAACATACTTCCTCTAACATCAGTCTGCATAGTAATGCCAGCATCTTTTGCAGCTTTTTGCATTCCATCAACTAGTCTTTGTGCACGCTCTTGTAGCACTGAAAAGATTCTAGCATTTTGTTTAAGCTTACGTAACGCTGCAAGTCCTGCTGCCATAGCTACAGGATTTCCGCTAAGTGTTCCTGCTTGATACACAGGACCTTCAGGTGAAAGCTGCGACATAATCTCACGGCGTGCTCCAAATGCACCAACTGGCATTCCACCACCGATTACCTTACCAAGCGTAACCATATCTGGCGTAACGCCCGTAATAGACTCAGCTCCATGGAGTGTTGCTCTAAACCCACTCATGACTTCATCAAAAATAAGTAGTGCTCCATGTTCATCGCAAAGCTTACGTAAGGCATACAAAAACTCTTTATCTGCTGGAACAAGACCCATATTTCCAGCAATTGGTTCTATAATAACACACGCTATATTTTGAGAGTCTGCAAAACATTTTTTTACACTCTCTATGTTGTTGTATTCTGCAAGAAGAGTATGCTTCGTAAAATCAGCTGGTACTCCTGGGCTTGAAGGGTTTCCAAAAGTTGCAGCACCTGAACCAGCTTCAACTAAAAGTGCATCACTATGTCCATGATAACACCCTGTAAACTTTACTATGTCATCACGCCCAGTAAACCCACGAGCAAGACGAATTGCGGACATAACAGCCTCAGTTCCACTACTTACAAAACGTACTTTGTCAATAGAATCAAAAAGTGAAACTACAAGCTTTGCGAGCTCAGTTTCTGCTTGTGTTGGTGCTCCAAAACTAAGTCCATGCTTTACTGCTTCAATTACAGCTGCTTCAATACTCTCATCTCTATGACCAAAAATAAGCGGTCCCCAGGATTGTACATAATCAACATATCTGTTACCATCAACATCTTCTAAGTAAGCACCCTCACCTTGTGAAATAAAAATAGGTGTTCCACCAACGCTTTTAAATGCTCTTACTGGTGAATTTACTCCCCCTGGAATAAGCTCTTGCGCTTGTAAAAATGCTTTTTGGGATGTTTCTCTACTCATTCATAATACCTTCGTTTATAATCTTTTTCTCATTATATCGAAGTTGTATTAATGTTGATTTGTTATAATCGCTTCAATTTAATGAAGAATGGATATTTATTGAACAGATCTACTTTTGCACTCTTTGTTGCGCTTCTTATACATGTAGTACTTCTTTTACTTCTTTGGATAATCATTACTCTTGCCCCAAAAACACCTCTCAAAGACAATGAGGAACAAAAACTAAAAATCTCCCTTAAAGAGTTGCCAAAAAAACATAAAAAATCTGGTTTAGAAAAAACAAAACAAACACCTCCACCATACATAGCTCCACCAATGCCAAAAGGTTCTCAACTCAAAGAGATAGTTAAACCACCTGTTAAATTTGAGCCAAAAACAAAACCCATAACACCAAAACTCAATAAACCAAAAAAACAGACACAACCAAAACCTACAACGAAAAAGAGAGAACCGCTACCAACGAATAAACCTTATATACCTCTTTTGGCCGAAAAAAAAGAGACGAACACTACAAAAAAACCTCAAAAAAAAGAGAACGACCCCCTCGCATGGCTCACCGAGGACAGATCAGATGAGCAAAAAAAAGAAGAAAAAAACACTCAGAGCATGGGAAGCAATGTCTCAAGCGATGTAAAAGAGCTTTATGGAGAAGAGTTTGGAAAACTCTCACCTGGGCAACAGCAGTATATACTTGACAATCAAGAAATTATGAGACGCATTACACAACAAGTGCTGAATCGTGTGGCACGAGTAAATCTTGATGGCTCTTTAAGAGTAAATAGAAATAATGTTGTTGAATTTTATCTCCATCCAAATGGAGATATGAGTGACTTTAAATTTCTCTCTAAAAGTGGTTACTATACGTTAGATGATATTACACAAGAGACTATAGAGTATGCTTACAGTAAATATCCAAGACCAAAGGAGAAGACATTAATACGCTATAATGTTTACTATCATTTATCACGCTACTAAATAGGAAAAAACATGCAAATCTCCCTCAAGGCATCTCTGTTTGCCCTACTCCTACTTGCAGGATGCTCTTCAGAGAAACAACAGGTAAAACAACAAGAAGTTCCACCACTCAATATTCAAACTATTACAGTTAAAAAAGAAAAAATACCTATTTGGCAGCGCTACACAGGTATGACAAAAGCTAGTAGCGACCAAGAAGTAAAAGCAAGAGTTCCTGGTATTTTAGAGGCTATCTATTTTCATGATGGTGATTACGTAACAAAGGGACAAAAACTTTTTAAAATAGAACAAACAGAGTACTTAGCCGCACTCAAGGCAGCGCAAGCAAAAAAACAACAAGATGAAGCCTCTTTAGCACTTGCAAAAGCAGATGTTAAAAGATACACACCACTTGTAGAGGAGGGTCTTGCTCCTCGTGCAACTCTTGAACAGTACCAAGCACAAGAAGCTGGTCTTGAAGCTGCAATAGAAGCAGATGAAGCTCAAATTCAAAAAGCTGAAATAGAACTTGGCTACACAATCATTAAAGCACCCATAAATGGTCGCGTCAGTGCAAGACTTGTAGATGTAGGCAATTTAGTTGGACAAGGAGAATCAACACTCCTTACAACCATAGTAAACACAGACCCTCTCTACGCCTACTTTTCACCTTCTCAAGCTGATGCACTCTTGTTTCAAAAATATAAAAAGAAAGAACGCCCTGATGCTTTTATTGAAGTTCCAGATGCAAGTAATTTACGTCTCAATGGTTATGTAGATTTTGCAAACAATAGTGTTGATGCACTTACATCTACTTTGACTATGCGTGCAACAATTGAAAATAAAGAGCGGCAAGTACTTCCAGGAACATTTGTTTACGTAAGCCTTTTCATAAACGATGAGTATGAATTTTTAATGATACCACCAGAAGTAGTCTTTACTGACCAACTTGGTAGTTATGTTTATGTTGTAGATGAAAATAGTACGCTTAAAAGAGCAGACATCAAAACTGGCTACTCAAGTAAATACTATATTAATATCGAAAGTGGTCTCAAAGATGGTGACAAAGTTGCTGTTTCTGCTCTTATGAAGTTAAAACCAAACAGAAAGGTCATTACTAAAGATGTAACTAAGTCAAAAGGAATTCAAGCAATCCTCAAGCAAAATAAGCTTATTCCTGAGGAGTAGGAATGTTTTCAGTTACATTTATTAAAAGGCCTATCTTAGCCATAGTAATCTCTCTCATCATTATTACAGGTGGTCTTGTTTCTCTTGTAGTACTTCCAATCTCAGAATATCCAGATGTAGCACCACCAACAGTCAGCGTAAGTGCATCATATACTGGGGCAAATGCTTATGTAGTTGAAGATACTGTAACACGTGTGCTTGAAGATAAGCTCAATGGTATTAAAGGTGTTATTTACATGGAGTCTTCCTCTTCTGCAAATGGAAAATCGAGCATAAATGTCTATTTTGAACCAGGCTACGACATAGACATCGGTGCTGTAGATGTACAAAATAAAGTCTCCACTGCAACTGCTTCACTTCCAGCAGAGGTAACAGCACAAGGTGTCATAGTAGACAAAAAGTCCCCTTCTATAGTCTGCCTTATTGCTGTAAGTGGAGATGAGCGTTACGACGGAAGTTTTCTTTCAAACTTTGTAAACATAAATATCCTTGATGAGATTAAACGTATACCAGGTGTTGGTAAAGCTGAAAACTTAGGGGAGAAAAAATATTCTATACGCATATGGCTCAACCCTGATAAACTCTCTGCTCTTAAAATAACACCTATGGAAGTTATAAATGCCATCAAATCACAAAACAGACAAGCTTCACTCGGAAAGATAGGTGGTACACCCACTTTTGATAACCAAAAGCAAGAGTTTATTCTATCAACTCAAGGAAGACTCTCAGATGTACAAGAGTTTGAAAAGATTGTTCTAAAATACAAAGAGGATGGCTCTTTAGTCTATTTAAGCGATGTCTCGACAGTAGAACTAGGGAGTGAGTTTTATGACTGGAACTCTCTAAGTGCTAAAAAACCCGCTGGACTTGTTGGCGTCTATCAACTTGGAGATGCGAATGCTTTAGAAATACGTGCAAAAATTGAAGAGACTATGCAGAGACTGCAAAGTCGCTTTCCAGATGGAGTTACTTATGACATACCCTATGACACGACAAAATATGTTTCAGTAGCAATTGACAATGTTGTCAACAACCTTTTTATGGCTATTGCCTTAGTTGTATTGATTATTTTTGTATTTCTAGGCTCATGGAGACCGACTGTTATTGCTTCAGTAGCGATTCCAGTTTCGCTTATTGGTGCTTTTATGGCTATGAAACTCGCTGGAGGTTTTAGTATTAATTTCCTCACTCTTTTTGGACTTATTCTTGCCATTGGTATAGTTGTTGATGATGTTATTTTAGTTGTTGAAAACGTTGAAGTTATTATGTACAAAGAGCCAGAACTGACACTCCCGCAAGTTGTTAAAAAAGCCATGATTGAACTTTTTGGACCAATTATCTCTACAACGCTTGTACTGGTTGCAGTTTTTGTACCCGTATCCATGCTTCCTGGAATTACTGGATCGCTCTACCAACAATTTGCACTTACCATCTCTTTTGCTGTTATGGTCTCTTCACTCAATGCCCTTACACTCTCCCCTGCCATTAGTGCCATTATCATTAAAAGACGTAAAGAAGGAGAGAAAAAATTTATTCTATTTGAAAAGTTTGACATTATCTTTGATGCTATAACTGCACAGTATAAACACGTTATTACTTACTTTATAAAAATCCGTTACGTAATGATAGCTGTAATGGGTGCTATTTTTTATCTTATGTACTATCTTTTTACAATCACTCCAACAGGCTTTGTACCATCTGAGGACAAAGGTGTTCTTATGGTTTCAGTAAATGCAAAACCTGGTACCTCCATAGCACAAACAGGAAAAATTCGAAAAGAGGTCGAAGATATTATCTACTCAGTTGAGGGTGTGGCAAACATTATCAGTATTGAAGGCTACAACATCATCACCTCCTCCATAGATGGCTCTGCACTTGCAATGTTTGTTTCACTCACAGACTGGGATGAGCGCCAAACAAAAGAGACAAGTGTATTTGGTATCATTAAACAGATTCAACAAAAGACAGCCTCTATAGGTGAAGCAAATGTTGCTGCATTTAATATGCCAGGTATCCCTGGAGTTGGTAATGTGGGTGGTTTTGATTTTAGACTCCAAGATTATCTCTCAGGAGATATGGAGCAGTTTCAACACTATGCCAACGAAGTTATAAAAGAGGCCATTAAAGACCCAAGAATTGCTTACGCTTTTACTACATTCGCGACTAACTATCCTATGTATGACATAAAGGTAAACCGCGAAAAAGCTAATGCGATGGGTGTAAACATCTCTGATTTGTTTACAACTATGCAAGCCTATCTTGGCTCTATCTATGTCAACGACTTTACAAAGTTTGGTAAAGTCTTTAGAGTCTTTGTTCAAGCAGATAAAGAGTACAGAAGTTCTAAAGAGGACATTAATAAACTCTATGTTCGTAATGTTAAAGGTGACATGGTACCTATACGCTCTCTTATTGAAGTAAAGGATATGGTCGCACCACAAAATATTACACACTTTAATATGTACAGAAACATTCAAATTAACGGTGCTTCGGCACCAGGGTATAGCTCTGGGGATGCAATGGCTGCTATGGAAGAGATTGCACAAAGAGTACTTCCATCTACATATGGGTTTGAATGGGCAGGGATGAGCTACCAAGAAAAGCTTGCTGGTAATGCACAAATTTATGTTGTCATTTTTGTTCTACTTGTAGTCTTTTTAGTGCTTTCAGCACAATATGAGTCTTGGATACTTCCGCTAATGATTTTACTCTCAGTACCTATGGTTGTTGCCGGGGCTGTTGCAGGTCTTCATACAGTAGGTCTACCACTCAACACCTTTGCGCAAGTTGGTTTAGTTCTACTTGTCGCACTTGCTGCTAAAAATGCTATCTTAATTGTAGAGTTTGCAAAAGAGCAGCGTGAGAGTGGTGTAGGAATTATTGAAGCAGCTATAAATGCAGGGACTCTTCGTTTTCGTGCAATTATGATGACTATTCTCTCGTTTTTATTTGGTATATTCCCACTTGCATTTGCAACAGGTGCTGGAGCTATTACACAAATGTCCATAGGTATTGTTCTGCTCTTTGGAATGATTGCTGCAACATTTATCTCCACTCTTTTTGTACCTGTGCTTTATGTTTTACTAGAGAGTATGAGAGAGCGCTTTGTTAGTGTTGAAGATGAAATTGCTAAAAGGGAGTCAATCTAATGTATAAAAACAGTTTTTTAAAATATCTCGCTATTGCCTCTATATTGACAAATTTGCAAGCACAGACATACACACTTGATGAACTCATTGACCTATCTATTAAAAATGCACCTGATTTACAGATAAGTCAGGCAAACTATCAAGCTTCACAAAGTCGTTACAAAGCTGCAAGAGGAAGTTACTTGCCACAAGTAAATCTCCAAGCAAGTGCTGGAAGAGTTGGAATAAGTGATTTTGTATCTCAAAACTCTGATGCAACAGTGCAAGATACAGTCTATATGGGTCAACTCTCTGTTAACCAGATACTTTATGATTTTGGAAAACGAAGCGGTAGCGTAGATAGCTTTTCATATGACTCTTCAGCATACAAACTTCAAAATAGACAAGAGATAAGTGATAAGATTAAAGATGTTAAGGTTGCATACTATCAAGTACTTCAAGCGCAAGCGCTCATAGTTGTTCAAAAAGAGAATATTAAACTCAATGAAGCACAACTATATCGTTCAAAAAAATACTTCCAAGCAGGTATTCGTACAAAAATAGATGTATCTGATGCACAAGTTTCTCTCATAAAAGCAAAGCTAAGTCTAAAGAGTGCAGAGTATGATCTTAAACTAGCATACACCACTCTTAATAAAGTTATCGGTGCAGCAGCCTTAGATGAAGAGTATACGCTTCAAGAGCATGAATCATCATTAAACTATCTCCTTGAGAGTGTCAACGATTATGATTTTTCTTTAAATGAGTTAATTGAATATGCATATAAAAACAGGGCTTCCCTTCAGAAATTTAATGCTCAAATAGAGTCAGTGAAATCAAAAATCTCACTATACGATTCAGAGTACTTCCCTGAACTTTTTTTAAACGCAAACTACAAACAACAAGAACTCCAAGAGCTTAGAACAGTTACACCAAGAGAGCAGTGGCAAGCTACAATTAACCTTGATTGGAATCTCTACTCAGGTGGAGCAACAGATGCAAAAGTTGCTGAAAACAGAAGCTTAGCAAATGCATCTGAGCAAGAGTATCTCCTTGCAAAACTTACTGTAAAAAAAGAAGTCACAGATGCTTACATCGAAGTAAGCAAGAGCAAAGACTTTATTCTACTAGCACAATCCCTAGTAGAGGTCTCTGCACAAAAGTTTGATCAAGCATCTAAAAGATATGAAAATGGGCTCTCTGACTACATTGAACTTCAACAAGCAAGACAAGACTACATCGATGCTAAAGCAACTTTAGTTTCCGATTTTTATGACTACTATATGGCTATTGCAAAAATGGATAACACAATAGGAAGGTAAGAAAAGAAGAGTAGCGAGTATAAGAACCTTAGGTTCTATACTCATTAAGAAGGGCATTGAGTTGCGATGTCATCTCTGAAAGGTTTTCAGAAGCTTTCGCTATTCCCTCAACACTTTTTGCATTTTGTGAAGATATTTCATTGATTTTCTCAACTTGAGAAATCATATGGTCAATTGTTTTAGAGTTCGCTACGTAACCCTCAACCGTCTTTTCAACTTTAACAACAGATGATTGCATTGCATTTACACTATTGTCAATCTCTACTTCAACATTTTGTGCATTACTAGAGAGTTCCTCTATTTTACTTGCGTTATCAGAGATTTGATCACTTGTATCTTGTACAGACTGCACTATTACGCTAATCGTTGCATTAATCTCAGAGAGTGATTTTTGTGTTCTCTCTGCAAGTTTTCTTACTTCATCAGCAACAACAGCAAATCCACGTCCATGCTCACCAGCACGAGCTGCTTCTATGGCAGCATTAAGTGCAAGCAGATTTGTCTGGTCTGCAATGTCAGAGATTACACTTAAAACATCTTTTACTTGTTGTGTATCATGTGATAGTTGCTGTAGTCTTTGTGCCATCTCGCTCTCTACTTGCGAGCGGTCATAAACCTCAGAAGCAAGCTCTTTAATACTTTCATTAGCTTGAAGTAGCTGTCTACCTGTCTCTTCTATCTCAGATTTAACAACTTGTGCATCACTGATTGCTATTTTTAAAACATCTTGAAGTTCACCACCTTCTGCTGTTACACCAGAAACTATGTCTGCCTCCATAAGCGCCTTTTCTTCAATATGGCCAGAAGTTTCAGAGAGATTATCAGCAATCGAAGCATTCTCTTTTGACATCTGCTTAGCCTGATCAACAGTAATACGAACTTTTTCTATAAAAGCATTAATATTATTGCTCACCTCATGCATCTCATCACCTTTTGCCATCACAATGTGACTTGTTAAATCGCCCTCGCCTTTTGCAAGACCATAAGCAGCATTTTGAAGCATAGTAAGCTTATTTATAACAAGTTTTTGAATTGCCATAACCATGATAAAAATTAACACAACTATAATTACAAGTGCCATTATGGAGATTACATTACGTGCTTCTATAACACCTCGGAGTGCTTCATCTTCGTGCATCTGTACTATAACACCCCATTTTGAACCAAAGAAGTTTACAGGTGTAAAGGCATTAATAACCTTTGTACCTTGATAATCCTTAACAAGCATTGCACCAGATTGACCTGCTATAACTTTTGATGCAGCTTCTGTTTCAACCTTAAAAATATCTATTGTTGTTTTAAATTTTTGCACCATAGGGTCTTGCATTTGAGCTACAAAACGACTATCAGTTTTCATCATAGCTTTTTCATCTATTAAAAAAGCCTCTCCGCTTTCGCCTAACCCTGCCTCAGCATACTTTCCTTGAAAATTCATTGTGTTATTTAGCGCACCAATTGGAAGTTGGAAAATGAGAGCACCTTCTAAATCTTCATGAAAGTAAAGTGGTGTAGCCAAAAAAGAAGCCTCTTCATTAAAGCTTGGTTCATAAGGTGCAAAATCATCGAAGGCTACTTTTCCAACAGAGAGTTTCATGGCTTTGTTGTAAGCTCTTGCTAAACCGCTATCTTTAAAAGGACCGTTTAACAAATTTGTAGCAAAATCACGCTCTTTTTTTACACTATACACAACAAGTCCATCAGCATTTACCAAAAAAATGTCATAAAGTCCAAACTCTTCTAAAATCGATTTGAATTTTCTATGATAAAGAGCATGCTGTTTTGAGTAGTCATCTTTATGTCCTTTATTTTGATGCAACTCATCTTTTTTGCCATCAGGGTTTTCATTTTCAAGTATGTAAAGGGTTTGAGCAATTCTTCCACCTGAAGTTTGTGGGAGATATTCCTCAACTGGTTTTTGAGCTGCAACACCAGGAAAAGTGAAGTTAACCTTAGAAACAAAGTTTGTTTCATAATCCTTTTGAAGTGCTGCACTGACTTCATCAACATCAAGTTCTACTTCATCTTCAAAAAGTTCAAACGCATCACTCAAACCCCACAGTGTCTGGACAGTATTTATATCACCTGCATTTGAAATTATTAAGCCTTCAAAAAACTTAGTAAAGTCAACTATTCCTTCCGCTTTTGCTTCCGCGATACTGCTTAATTGATCCATGCGAGCTTTAATAAGTGCATCTGAAGACCTATTTACAGCTACAACTGCGATTGATACACCAAGTAACACTAAACCAGTGACAGTAAGTGCTACCAACTTAAACTTAATACTTTTAAAGTTCATTTACAAACCCCTTACGTAAGATTCAATCTTCTTAACGATTATAACATCACTTTGTCTATATAACCTTAAGATAATGTATAAAATTATTTAATGATTATACTTTTTTAAAACTGCTAAAGCACCTTTGTATATGGGTTCATCTATGAAACCGTATTCCTCATCAACAAACCCTGTTACACCTTCATCTCTGTACATTTCAAAAAGTTTCACAACTACTAAAGCACGTGCAATCTCTGCTTCTTCATCTACAAAAACATCGTGTACCATACTCACCTGGGATGGTGAGAGGCACCCTTTTGCATCATACCCCATACGCTTCTCAAGCTTTAGCCATTCTAAAAACATTTCAATGTTGTTATGCTCCTGAAACACAAAAGAGACAGGTTTTACACCCATCGCTTTTGTAGCAATGAGAAAATGAGAAAGCAGATACTGCATAGTAGGGTTTTGTGGGTTTATGAGCGATTGTGGTAACTTCATATCAGCAAAGAGATCTAAGGCTCCTAAATAAAAAGCTTTTACACGATTATGCAAACCTAAGTTTTGTAAATTATGCCATCCCTCTGCAGTTTCAATAGAGAGATGCAAGTCTATCTCATCGTTTAAGAGTGCTAAAACACTCTGTACCTCTTTTTCATTTCTGATTTTTGGGACTCGTATAGCATCTGGCATAAATTGATTTAGGTAGGTTATCTCTTCATATCCACCCTCATTAAGTGCATTAACTCTTACCACAAGTTTCTTTTTAGATTTTTGTAGTTTTGACAGATATATGGCACACAAAACGAGCGCAAAAGGCTTCTCTTCTTTGGAAACTCCATCTTCAAGATTAAGCATTATACACTCTGCTTCCAACTCTTCAATTTTTTCTAAATGTTTGATTTTATTACATGAAAGCATAAGTGCTGAACGAAAAGAGTTGCTTCTATTTATTTCTCTAAAAACTGGCGTTGCTAAAGCATCAAGGGCTTCTAAATCTCTAGCTTCATAAGCCTCTTGAATTTTACTGAGCATTTGTACTCTCTTTTTTCTCCTCATTGGTATCATTTTGATGAATGTGTAAATAGAGTGCTTCTATCTCTTCATCTGTTAAAAAGTAACGGGGCATAGCATTTTTTCTAACACTCAGAGCTTTATAAAAAGCTGTAAAACTCAGGGTATTTATTGGAGGCCCTACAAAACTTTTTTGCTTTTTTTTGTGTACATAATTGGCTATAACTCTTCCCTCACCTTTATCTCCATGACAAAGTTGACACCCTATTCCTCTTGGATTTTTATAGAGCTGTGCTGCATACTCTTTTTGGGTAATAAAACTACCACTACCCAGCAGTAAAATAGGAGTAATTATAAGGATTATATATTTCATTATTAGCCTAATATTATTTTTAAAAGGTATAATAACAAAAATATTATTTATGGGGTTTAAATGCAGTTACTAGACGGAAGAGCACTCTCAAAAAAGATTGAGCAACAGGTAAGTGAAGAGGTTAAAACATTAAAAGAGACATGTGGATGTACTCCTGGTCTTGCTGTTGTTCTGGTTGGTCAAGATCCTGCAAGTGCTGCTTACGTAAACATGAAGAAAAAAGCGTGTGACCGTGTAGGTTTTTACTCCATTACACACGATATGCCTGAAAGTATTTCTCAAGAAGCTATAGAGAGAACAATAATTAGTATGAATCAAAATGATAGTATTGACGGTATTCTTATTCAGCTTCCACTTCCTGCTCACATTGACACTACAAAACTTTTAGAACTTGTAGATCCCGCTAAAGACGTTGATGGTTTTCACCCTTATAATGTTGGACGTTTAGTTACTAACCTTGAGAGTTTTGTGCCATGTACTCCATTAGGAGTAATGGAGCTACTCAAAGAGTACAACATTGATGTTAAAGGTAAAAACTGTGTAGTAGTGGGTGCATCAAATATCGTTGGAAAACCTATGGCTTCACTTTTACTTAATGCAGAAGCAACGGTTGAAATCTGTCATATTCACACAGATGATTTGAAAAAGCATACACTCAATGCTGATGTCATCTTAGTGGGTGTTGGTGTTATCAACCTTATAACTGCAGACATGGTCAAAGATGATGTTGTTATAGTAGACATTGGAGTAAGTAGAACAACTGAAGGAAAACTTGTTGGGGATGTTGACTTTGAAAATGTAAGTAAAAAAAGTTCATACATCACTCCAAGTCCAGGTGGTGTTGGACCAATGACCATTGCAATGCTGCTAAGTAACACACTCAAAGCCGCAAAAATAAATGCACAAAAAAAGAAGAGTGAGTAGATGAAAAAAGCTCTTCATAAAGCATACAAATTCTCAAACTCATGGACAGGGACTATCATCATAGTTCTTTTTGTCATCTTCTTCATAGCACAGGCTTTTAGAATTCCTAGTGGAAGTATGAAAGACTCCCTACTGATTGGAGATCATCTTTTTGCAAAAAAATTTGCCTATGGAATACCGATGCCCCACATTCCTTTTTTAGAAATCTCTATTATGCCTTGGAGCGACAAACTTCGTTTAGTAGATGGTGACACTCCAAAACGTGGTGACATAGTTATATTTAGATATCCAAACAACCCAAAACAACACTTTGTAAAACGCTGTGTAGCACTTCCTGGAGACGAGCTTTTTGTAGCAAACAAAGACTTGTTTATTCACTTTAAAGAGGGAAATGAGTGGATTAAAAAACACTATGGTAACGCTGAAGTTGAACTAATTCATGGAAAACTATGGGTAAAAAACCCTTACATGAAAGAGCATCCAGGCATACACCATGATTCTAAAATTGTAAACAACGGAAGATATCCAATGCCTGTTTTTTATATGAGTCCAATAAAAGTTCAAGAGGACACCTACTTTATGATGGGAGACAATCGCGACCACTCAAACGATAGCCGTTTTTGGGGTGCAGTTCCATATGACAACATAGAAGGTACACCTTGGTTTATCTACTTCTCCATAGATGACAATTGGGAAATACGTTGGGATAGAGTTGGAAAAACACCAACAGACCTTGAAGCGCCAGAGCATTTAAACAAGGCAATAGAAGAGCGTGAACGAACAGACAAAGAGTACTATGGAATCACTTGATATCATAAAAATAGTTGCTGCAGTTCTTGCTCTTGCGGTGGCTATAATCGGTCATGAGATTATGCATGGTTGGGTTGCCTACATGTATGGTGACACAACTGCCAAAAATGCAGGACGCCTCACTATAAATCCAATCTCACATGTTGATTTAGTCGGTACTATATT
>Ga0272440_1001637_pt1 | contig 18131 bp, 13 predicted proteins | sample SSMMMBAug17_FD_192440 | JGI IMG/M metagenome (GOLD analysis project Ga0272440, IMG submission 192440) | Marine sediment archaeal communities from Little Sippewissett salt marsh, Falmouth, MA, United States - SSM-MMB-Aug17 | ecosystem: Environmental > Aquatic > Marine > Wetlands > Sediment ...
TAACTTGAGGGCGCTTTAGCGTCCTTTTTCCATTCAGCGTTGGGCTTTAGCCCTACGCTGTTCTTGGATTTGCCGAAATAAATCATTTTCAATGTATCTCTCTAAAAAGTCCGACTTTTTGGGAATGGGCCCTCTTTAATAATAATTAATTTTGAGATGATTTTTCTTCATCATTCGATTTGAAAAAAAAGCCTTTCAAACGATTTCCCAATGATTGAAGAGCATCTTTTCCTGCGTTAAAAATATCAGATCCCACAGCCAATGTATCTTTAATTGTACCGGAACTTTTATTAATTGTTTTTTTAATAGTTTCAGAGCTTTTGTCCACTGTATTTTGTAGCGGCTCTGTGTTGACATCCAGCGCTCTGCCGCTAAATTCTAGTGTATCTTTAATGGTTTCTGATCCAAATTTACCTGCTTGATTGAAAAAATCAGAAACCGCAATTTTTAAGAACTCCGATGTATCCAGATAGGTTTTGACATCAGAAATGGAACCTTTTACATGATAAGGAATAATTGGGAAATGTGCAATACCAACATAAAACATATAATCAACTTCACGTTTGGCAATATTTAATTCCCCTTTTCCTTTTACACGTAAACCTTTCGCATATGCCTCTAGATCAGCGTTTTGCAAACAGCCATTTCGAAACCTGACAAGCCCTGTAATCTTGTTCAAATATTGCTGTTTTGGAATATCTAAAGGTTGTTTGTTATGAATTTCAAGTATTTGTTTTTGAACCTCTGAAGGAACAATTTGAATACCATTGATAATGGCTTTGGTTAATTCGAGCTTTGCGTTCCCATTAATTGAGGATTTTACCATCTGACCGCCTTTGAGATCCCAGGATAAAGAGGCTTTCATATTGAGCAAACCGATAATACGATCAAATTGCGTATAATCTTTTAAGAATTGGTCAATTTGAATATTTTCGCATTGAATCAATAGTGATGTTTTTGGGAGACTGGACTTATAATCAAACGTCCAATGCCCATTAAATTTGCCGCCATACATCAGACCAGTTAATGGTGAAAAGCGATATTTATGGTTTTTTACCGAATAGTTCATCTGCATGTTATCAATTGAGACATTATAAATACGTAATCCATTGAATTGAATCGTGCCATTGACAGCCAATGGATCTTTGGCACTTGATTGAGATTGGTATATCCAATGCCGATCGAGATTTAGATGATTGGCGGTGATATTAAAATTAAGCACTGGAGGATGATAATGATAGATCATATTGCCCAAAAGTTCAGCTTCATCAATATTGAATGTGATATTTGAAAATTGCATATAACTGTCTGTTAAAAGGATATCGCCATCAAATACAATATTTTTGCAGGCTGTAGGATCATGAAAATGCGGCATCTTGAGAGAAAACGCCTTAAATACTTTTCTGACCTGATCAATTTTTACATTGATATGGCTCTGGATTGATTTTTTATTGTTCAGCGTGATTATTTCAGTGCGGAGCTGTCCATTGATGAGTGGTCCGGATATGGATACATTTTTTATCAGTGCCTGCCTTGTTTTTAAATTACCGGAAATGTTGCCTGTAATGATATAGGGCTCATCTGACAGTTCTTTCCATTGGGCGAGAATATTAAAATCGCCATCGTTAATTCTGATATTCAATAAGTCAGGGCCAAAGAATACCTGGGATCGGGTTTGAAATGACAAATCAAGCAATGTATCCAGTCCTTTAATCCCCCCATTGAATCTGGTTTGAAAGGCGTATTGAAAATCTTTGTTTTTATTATCATTCAAAGGAGATAACTGAATGTGAATATTTGCCTGGGATATTTTTTTAAATAAGTAACTATTTTCATCAGCAATATGTTTGGGTAAAAGAATATTTCCGGCGCCTGTGTTTGTGTGAATTTCAATTTCTGATCGCTTGATTAATGATGCCATTGTCGTTCCCCGTGTCTGAAACAATATATCCGCATTTAGCGGGCCATTGAAACCAATTTCTTGAGGTAAAAAGGAAAGGGTTTTAACGAGATTTTGCGTGGACATATTCACCTGGCCGGATATGGCAGGGATTTCAAAAAGATTTCTTGCATAAATATTGCCTTGAAACAAATCATCATTGATACGTAGCTGCATATCTGAAAGCTCAAGGGCGGCATGTTCATATGACAGGGCAATTTTGGCATCCAGATGGCTTTCTACAAAAAGATCTCCAGGAAACAAACCTGTTGCATTCATCTGTAGATGGGCATCGTTGATTGAATAATGACCTTGTTTAAACAGCATTCTGGCACGGCCATTAAGTTCTGTATGCATATTGATATAACAAGAGGCATTGTTCATGGGAAATGTCATTGTCATATCAAAACCCAGGTGCATTATATTTGGTATATGCCCTGTGCTTTGAAAATTAAGATGTGATAGTTTGATATGCTGATTGTTCAGATAATCATCAATTTCAATAATCCCATCTTCGATTACAAAATTAAGCCCGGGTTGCAAGGTAAAAGATTGTGAACTTTGATCTGGCGTATTTTGTTGTATTGCTTTCAAATTGATAAAATTTGACCAATTATTTTTACCATTTGCCATTCGCGTGAGTGTACAAGAGAAGTCTCTTAAAACAATTCGTTTGATTACAATTTTTTTTTCAAACAATGGCCAGAGTTCAAGATAAATTTCAGAAGATTGTCCCTTAATCTGGGGGAGGAGACCAAAGCCAGCAGCATCACTTACATTAATACCTGTCAATTGAATATGAATATCCGGCAAAAACGAAATAGAAACATCCTCTATTTGAACAATACGTTGGAGTTTTGCCATGAGAATACGTTCAATGTGATGTTTAAACGCTTCTGTGTTAAAAAAACGTGGCGCAAGGATTAAGGCAGCACAGGCAAGAATTAAAAATAAACCAGAAACAATGATAATCAATCTAAAACATTTTTTTATTGTATATGCAACTGCACTAAACATTTGTCCTGATCCATTGTTTCACAAGATCTCTTGCCCACTGATCTGCATGAAGAATACACGCTATATCCATTTCATTTTCTGATTTATGATAGGTAAGGGCCTTTTCAATGAAGCGGGGAATATCCATAAAGCCAATTTGATGATTCAAAAAGGCATCAACCGCAATTTCGTTGGCTGCATTAAGAACTGCCGGATATGTTTTTCCTTGATTGCATGCATCATATGCCAGGGACAGGCAGGGAAATTTATTGAGATCAGGTTCAAAAAAATTCAGTGATTGTAATTCAAAAAAATTGGGCATGGGTTGATTGAGTGGCAAGCGATTGGGATAGGATAAGGCATACGCTATTGCCCCTTTCATGTCTGGAATACCCAATTGCGCAATAATACTGCCATCGTGATAGGCCACCATTGAATGCACAATACTTTGCGGATGCACAATAACCTGAATATCACTTGATGGCACATGAAACAAAAAATGGGCTTCAATAATTTCAAGTCCTTTATTCATAAGTGTTGCCGAATCAATCGTAATTTTTTGTCCCATGTTCCAGGTGGGATGGTTCAAGGCATCCCTGGGCAGAATGGATTTAAATGTTGAAATTTCTCGGTTTCTAAATGGGCCACCTGAGGCAGTTAGCAAGATATGGCTTAAATCCTTTTGCTGATGTCCCTGCAAACATTGAAAAATGGCACTGTGCTCACTATCCACCGGCAGCAATCGGACATTGTTTTTATTGACTTCGTGCATAACAATTTTACCTGCCATAACAAGGGATTCCTTGTTTGCCAGTGCAACATCTTTACCAGAGCGAATGGCAGCAATGGTGGGCATCAGGCCAGCGGCCCCTACGATAGCTGATACAACCATATCTGTGTTGGAATATGAAGCAACCTGTTCATAGCCAGAAGGGCCATATAATATTTCTATATTGGGGGGAACATTTTTTTTGAGTTGTGCCGCATATTTTTCATCCAGAACACAGACGCATTTTGGTTTAAACTTTTGAATTTGTTGGGTTAACAGTTCGATATTTTTTCCACCGGCAAGTGCTTCCACGTGATAAAGTTCAGGAAACTGTTCAACAACTGCCAGTGTATTTCGACCGATAGAACCGGTTGCGCCGAGTATGGACAGGTTTGTTGGTTTTTGAGCAGACATCTCAATCCTTTAATTTAATTTTTATTCGTTGTCTGGAGTGTGCAAGCGTTTTAAATCGTTTCCATCCTGTGTTAGGACAAAAAAATGATTTTTTTTTGCCATTTCGATTGTTTTTTCAGGCTCATGAAGTGATTTTAAAACGTCTTGATATGAAATTTGTTTTTGTTTCATTATTTATTGCCTTTTAGATTAGAATGATTACTCAAAAGGTAGTAAAATTTCACCTGTAGCAGCCATCAAGTTTTGCCATGCCTGATGCAACGAGACCAGTGCAGCCGCCAGATGACTTCTTGCTGTAATTAAATCACGCTGTGCTTCATTCAAGCGAACCAACGAATTTTGACCTGCGGCATATTCCTTTTCAACAAGATCCCTGTTACGCTGCACCAGTTTTGCATTATCTCGCTGTAACGTTACCTGTGCTTGCGCAGACGTGACACTGGTAATTGCCTGACGCACTTGCGTATCAATTTTTTTAGAAATGTATTGCCAGCTTTTTTCAGTTTCTTTGACACGATATTGTGCCTGTTTAATTTTTGCCTGATAATAACCACCCGAAAAAATGGGATACGTAATTTTTGCAGCAACTGTATTACCAAAATCGTCATCCTGCCATTGATAGTTTTCGGTCCGATCCCCCTGATACACAGCATTGATTTGTAAAAAGGGATAATTATAAGCCATTGCGGCCTTTTCCTGTTCTTTGGCCTGTTTGACAATTTTCTCATACAGCAAAATATCTGGTCGATTGGAAAAGGCTTGAGCAATATATTTTTGAACATCAGGCGATGTCAGTTCTTCTGATTGTTCAGTTTCAAGGCTTGCCAGCGTAATTATTTTGGAAAAAACAGGGATCCCCAAGACATCTGCCATGTCCAGTAAAGCAAGTTGAAAGGATTCTCTGGCCTGAATCAGAGTTGTTCTGGCAGAATTTAATTGCACCTGAAAATTCAGAGAATCACTCAAGGAACCGGAGCCAATATCCTGGCGCGCTTTGGCTTCCTTTAATTTCTGTTCATAAAAGTCTATGTTTGCCTGTGCAATCTCAACATTCTCTCTTGCAAGTTGTGTATGAAAAAAATAATTTGCCACTTGCTGAAGTAATAAACGTTTTGCATTTTGATGTTGTACATGACTGATTTCATGTCCCAATTTTGCAGCAAGATACTGATGTTTGCTAAGAAAGCCATCGAATAGATTATAGGAGACAGAAAGACTTAATGAATAGTTTTCAACAGGGTCATCAATTTCTGCCAATGGATTGATGAATTTTGCTGTCAGCAACTGTTGGTCATATAACGAATTGGACATGTCATTGCGAGACGCACCCATTGAGAAATTCAATTTCGGCCAGTATGCAGCATGTGCCTGTTCTTTTTGGGCAATTGCCTGGCCAATTCTTGATGTTGAGGCTGCAAAATCAGCATTTTCTGCCAGTGCAATCCACTGGGCAGTCGTTAAGTCCAAAATTTTTATTGTTTGCCAGATGCCTTTTTTGGATACATCCGCAAATACGCTGTCAAAAAGCAGAACAAAACAAAGAATGATATATAGGCTTGTTTGAGCAATATTTAAAAGTCGTTTCATCTTTCCTCCTGGATATTGCGTGTCAACGCGGGTTCAACCGAAATGCGACCTGGCCACATTCCATATTTAAATCGGTATAATGCCCTGCGACAGTCATTTAATATGACCATTAAACTTGGAATCAAAACCAATGTGAGAACTGTAGCAAATAATACACCACCTGCAATGGATAAAGCCATTGGAATTAAAAATCTGGCTTGCAGGTCGGTCTCGAATATTAAGGGCGCAAGCCCGCCAATTGTACTGACTGAGGTCAGAAATATTGCGCGAAACCGACGTTTCCCTGCGTGTTCGAGGGAATCAAAAAATGACATGCCTTCAGCCCAATTCTCATTAACCCGCTCTATCAGAACAATGGCATCATTGACAACCACACCTGCAAGTGCAACCATCCCAAATATGCTCATGATCGATAAATTATATCCCAGAAAGAAATGTGCCATGAGTCCACCAATAATGCCAAAAGGAATGGTAAACAAAATAACAAATGGCTGTACATAGGATCTGAACATTGTGGCGATAATGATATAGATACCAAGAATTGCCAATGGAAATCCCACATACAAACTGCCAAAGGATTCTCTCATTTTTTTCTTTTCTCCCTGAAGTGCGATATGGATACCATGATGTTTATTTTTCAAGTCGTCAAAGTATTTGCCTGACAATGCCTGTATGATTTCATTGGCATTTGTCTTTTTGGTATTAACGTCAGCACTGACAGACACCCGACGCATGCCATCAGTTCGGGTAATTGTAGAATATCCGGGGGAAAAATTAACATTGGCAACAGATAGCAATGGCACTTCATGACCGGATCGTGTCCGAATACGAACCTTTGAGAGATCAGACAGGCGACTGCGTTCATCTGAGGTATATCGAACTTTAACGCGAATATCATCTTTTCCACGTTGAAGGCGAACTGCTTCATCACCATAATAGCCCGCATAGATTTGGCGTGCCAGATCATTTACTGTCAGTCCTAAGGTTCTGGCTTCCGGTTTAAGTTGTAATCGCATTTCATTTTTTCCAGGACTGAAATCAGACCGAATCTGATAGACACCATCAAATTGATGCAATTTTTCCATCAAGTCATCACAAGCTGCAAGAATGGTATCCAGATTGCGACCTTGAATCCAGATTTCAATAGGTGCGCCAGGCGGCCCTGCCTGCATGCCCTCGAATGTGAGGGATTTAATACCCGGAATTTCAGGTACAGCCTCTTGCCACATGACCATCAATTCTTTGGAATGAATGCCGCGTCTTTCTGAGGGCAAAAAGACTGTTTGAACCACCCCGAAATTAGGCCCGATTTCAACCATGTCGCCTACAGTTTGACCGGTCAGCGCAAGCACATCTTGAATTAATGGTTCACCAGATATCGTTTGAACTTGATTTTCCAAACGCAAAACCGCCTTTTCGATTTCCTTGACAGCCTGTTCGGTAACTTCATATGGTGTTCCATTTGGGAATTCTACAGTGGACGTTAAAATAAAACCATCTATTTGCGGAAAAACTTCAAATTTCAAAAGACCACCATTCATCAGACCAATCACTATCATCAAAATCGCAATGGCTGAGCATAGAGAAACATATCGCCATCGCAATGCCTTAGAGATAAAAGGGGCATATATTTTATTGATAAACCAATCCAGGAGAAATATTGGAAAACTTCGAATTGCCTGTAATTTTCTTACCAAATAGTTTTTTGTTTTTTTGGGCGCATTGGGATCGGGTAATTCGCTCAAATGTGCAGGTAACAATACCAGGCATTCCAGCAATGAAATCATCAGACAGGCAATAACCACCATCGGTAAAATTTGAATAAACTTGCCCATAATGCCGCTGATACAGGCAAGCGGGATAAATGCCACAACAGTAGTAATAACTGCTGAAAAAACAGGCAATCCAACTTCACAAACACCTTCAACAGCTGCTTTTAAAGGGGGTTCACCATTCTGACGATGAAGAAATATGGCTTCACCCACAACAATGGCATCATCTACAACAATGCCCAGCACCATGATCAGAGCAAACAAGGAAATCATATTGATTGTACCGCCAATCCCCCACAAAATAGCCAATGCGCCGGCAATGGATATTGGAATCCCCATGCCGCCCCAAAAGCTCAATCGGGCATCCATAAACAACCAGAGGATGAAAAAAACCAGGATTAAGCCCAAAATGCCATTTTTTACCAGCAAGTTAATTCTCGCACGCAGCATATCTGTGCTTTCAAACAGAATTTTTACAACAAGACCTTCAGGCAATGCCGCCTGCTTTTTTTTGACATATTCTCGAATGGTATGAGAAATGGCAATGGCATCTTCTTCTTTCGTTTTTTGAACAATCAGAAAAACTGATCGTTTGCCATTGACTGTGGCCTGAATTTTGTCTTCAGAGAAGTCATCCTTGATTGTTGCAATACGATCTAACTTGATAATATCACCATTAGGCGTGGCCAATACAACAATATTGGCAAGGGTTTCGCCGGTATATTTTCTGCCAACAGTTCGGATACGAATGTCTTCCCCCTGTGTTCGAATGGTGCCGCCAGCAAGATTGAGATTGCTTTGCCGAACAGCTTGAGACACTTGGTCAAAACTCAAGTTATATTCGCGCAGTCGCGATTCAGAAACTTCAATATTAATTTCATAGTCCCTGACACCAAATACCTCCACCTGAGAAATATCAGGAAATTGTTTAAGCTCATCCTTGAATCGTTCTGCCCATTCTTTGAGACGTCGTTCGCACATTTTACCGGCCAGATAAATTACAGCAACCGACTCTTTCAATATGATTTCAGAAATGATAGGTTTTTCAGCATCAACAGGAAAAGTGGATATGCCATCGACTTTTGATCGAACACGATCCAAAACATCTGACACATCGTAGTTTTCTTTAACTTCAATCTGTGTCTGGGAAACATTCTCGCTGGATTTGGTTGTATATTGTTTGATACCATCCACTGTTTCCAATGCATCCTCGATCTTTTGACTGATCCCTTCTTCCACTTCTTCTGGATCAGCACCCGGATAAGGAACTGAAATTGAAATCATATCCAGAGAAAATTCTGGAAAAATTTCTCGGATCATCGATTTTACTGCCAATGCGCCGGATAAAAAAATCAGTAATAGCAAAATATTTGCAAAGACAGTGTTTCCGGCAAAGGCTTCTAATACTCGTCTCATAATTATTTTTCCTGACTTATTTTCAAGTCCCTATAACAATATCTGGTTTTTCGTCAAATCGAAAATGTTTCCAAATATAATCCACTATTTCCTATAATTTTCTGATAGCCGCATTTAGGTACTGTTGTCGTGCATTTAATTTTTATCGGCAAAAATATTTGCTGAAAAAATCAACGCCATCATTATTGATGATATGATTTTTTTAATCATGATCAGCCCTCTTTAATCATTATCAAAAGCAATATCCAAAAGCGCATTTTCAATAGGATCAGTCAATCGTGTTACAATGACAACATCGTGCGGCGTAATGCCTTTTGAAATAATGGCTGTTTCAGGTTCCAATTTTTCAACAATGACAGGAACTGTTTTCAAGCGGTTATCTTTCGCAGCATATACAGTATTTTCATAAGTGACCGCCCATCGTGGTAATTGATAGACTTGTTTTAAAGTTTTACCAGGTATTTCTACCATACAAAACATGCCGGCCACCAATGGTAAGGCGTTATTTTGTGACAGGGCTTTATTGGCATCAACATGAATGGCAAGGGTAATTGTTCGTGTTTGCCGGTCAAACTTAACCACCCTGTGCAATGTTCCCTCAAAATATTGTTCAGGAGGGGCTTCTGTCCAATGAATACGACAGGTGACAGGCTGTAAATCAGCAAACCATGCCAGTTTTTTTTCAGTAGATTGTTTGAAAATTAACCATTTTTGAACATCCTGGCTATCAATCGGCACATGTATTTCCAGTTCCTGATCGTTGGCAAGAGTGAGCAGATGCTGTCCGACTTTTACATATTGTCCCTTGTCAATTTGAACAAACGCTACGCGGCCATCAAAAGGTGCATTTACCTGACATCTTTCCAGATTCGTCTGCGCAACATCAAGTCTTGCCTGATTGGCGGCAATTGCATTGGTTGCTTCGTCAATCCGGATTGGATACAATTCGACTGTTTGCAATAGGAGATGGTATTGATCAGTTGCAGTATTGTATTGCTTTTCAGTGGCATCAACTTGAGATTGAGTTCCAACCTTGCTTTTTTCAAACAATCGCTTGACCCGAAGAAACTCTGATTTGGATAAGTCCATGTTTCGCTTGCTGGTCTTGAGACGTTTTTGGTCAATTGCGTATTGAGTTTTCAGGCGTTGAATACTGTTTTTTCCTTGGGCAACCAGAGCTTTTAGTTCTTTTACCGAAGCCATGTAGTTTCGATCATCAATTTGAAACAATATTTCTGATGCCTGAATGACCTCTCCTGTCTCAAGCCGCGGATGAATATAAGTTACGCGACCAGCAACCTCTGGTGAAATTGAAATTTCATCCCTGGTCTGAAGTTCTCCATAGCCTTTGATCGTAATTGAAAGGTCCTGGGGAATCATTCGTCGGGCCATTACACGAAGTGGTTTTTCTAGATTTTTGGCCTCTGCAGGTGGTGTCTTTAGATTTTCCAACATTTTCATGATCAACAAACCTGCTGCAATAATCAATACACACAATAATATACGAATTGTCAGTGTGTATCCTGATGTTTGCTCTTTTGATACTTCCATGATTATCACCTAATTATTTTTGAATTGAAATTATTATTTTGACAAAAGTAAATTTTTTAATTATTATTGTCATTTTTATTGTGTTATAATTTTTAACAATTAATAAGGAGTTCTATGATGAAACTACATAAACAAAAAAAGACGCCTTTTACAAAATCATTTTGTATGATCAGTCTAATTATGATTGCTGCTTTGATCGGCCTGGGGATAAAAGAATATACAAGCCGAAAAGCACAACTTGAAGCCCATTTTTTATCCTATTGTGAATCAACAGCAAATCGATTGGGAACAATACTTACCACACCTTTGTGGAATTTTGAAATTGAACGCTTAAAAGTTATCGCAGGGGTTGAAATGCAAGAGAAACAGTTGATCCAATCAATTTCAATTTTTGAAAAAACAGTTGCCTCTGATAAACAAATGTTGTTTTGTATAACAAAAGATGAATCCGGTCAATTGATTAATTGTAAAAATAATCAAAATTGTACAAATACTGAAAAAACGCGTAAGCTTATTAAAAATGATATACATATTGGAATGTTAAAAATTTGTTTTTCCCAAGAAACGATTAATCAACAACAACAGAGCTTATTACAAGAAATGCTTGTAAACATGATATTTTTGGTTGTCATAGTGATTGCTGGATTGTTTATGGCTTCGCGAAGTCTGATAAATTAGATTAAAAGACTGTACATACATTATGAAATAAGCAACGCAATTTCTAAAAAATAACTTCCCTTTATTGATTTTGTTGATTTTAAGGTCATTGTGCTGTAGAGACGTAGCATGCGACGTCTCTACACGACCATATTTTTTTTGTACGATCAAGAAAAATGAGCATGTGATTTACAGAGCATCCTAAATCAGAGAGAAAGGAGGTTCAAACATGAAGTACAAGCTGATACTGTGTTGTTTGTATTTTTGTCTGGCAGGCAGCCAGATATATGCTTATGACAATACCAGTCAACAAAGCAACTTAGCCGAACGTCTGACAAGGCTTGAAGAAGGCCAAAAAGCCATTCTTTTAGAAATGAGAACTCGCTTTGAAGCCATGAATACACGAATGGATGACCGGTTCGCTGCTATGAATAAACGAATGGATGACCAGTTCGCTGCTATGAATAAGCAAATGGATGACCGGTTCGCTGCTATGAATAAACAAATGGATGACCGGTTCGCTGCTATGAATAAACGAATTGATGACCGGTTCGCTGCTATGAATAAACAAATGGATGACCGGTTCGCTGCTATGAATAAACGAATTGATGACCGATTCGCTGCTATGAATAAACAAATGGATGACCGGTTCGGCACCATGGACAAACGAATTGATGACAGCCTTTCTGCTATGGATAAACGAATTGATGACCACTTTGCATCAATGGATATTCAAATCAATTTTCTCATGTATTTCAGCATCGCAATATTCACGTCATTTATCGCAATGATTGGTTTTTTGATTTGGGATAGAAAGACCGCTATTGATAAAGCATCGGAAAAATTTGAAGCGGTCATAGAGAAATATCAACTTTTCAACTGTACTCAGACTGAAAGAATAACAGCGAATTCAAGTCATTCAAATGTTCAAACAACTAACACCAAGGAAAAGCAGGAAACCGCCCTGTCATTAATGCAAAAACAATTAAACTACATTATAGATGTAATGAAACAAATTCCTGAAATTCATCAAAAAATGCAGGCAGATAATTTTCAGGGAAATGTACCCGCAAATGCAGCGTTTACCTAGAGGATATTTTCGGATAAGTCTACAAGTATATGCAAATTTTTTTAGCGCTGGGGCGCATTCCCAAAAAGTCGGTACTATCATTGAAAATTTACATTCCGGCAAACCCATGTCCGCATGGGGCTAAAGCCCCACGCTACATATGGGAAAAGGACGCTAAAGCGCCCTCAAGTCGTATCTGTGCTTTATTGGTCAAAGCTTATATTGTCAACAACAAACATATTGGCTATTCATTGATAAATTGCTCATGGTCTTTGAGGGCGCTTTAGCGTCCTTTTCCCCATATGTAGCGTGGGGCTTTAGCCCCATGCGGACGTGGGTTTGCCGGAATTTAAATTTTTCAATGATAGTACCGACTTTTTGGGAATGCGCCATTAGCGCTGAAAGCACGAATTCAGGGATAATTTTTCCCTGAATAACTTGAACAACGCCTACGAGAATAAGCATCCTTATACGCGGTTAACCTGTCAAGAACTTGTAACAGAAATACATGGCAGTTTTAACAAAAAGGTCGTACATTCCTCCAAAGATTCAGAAAGAATCAAATCCCCGCGATGGGCAACAACTATCTCTCGTGCCAGACTCAATCCCAACCCTGACCCATGTATTCTTTTACTATGAGAGCCATCCACACGAAAAAATCGGTTAAAAATATTTTCCTGATCCTCTTTTGAAATTGGAACACCTGTATTGCTGATGGAAAAAATGGCATAGGAATCTTTTATTGTCAGCTTACAATCAATTTTTCCTTTTTCAGTATTGTATTTTATGGCATTTGTTGACAGATTTTGAACGACCAGATTGATCAGATCATGATCTGCCATAACCATAATATTGGGCTTGATTTGTTGATTAACAGTGAGATGCGGTGCAATCGCCTGAATATCGTCGATTGTCAAGATAATAAGTTCGCTTAAATTGACATGTTCAAGGCGTAAATTAAGCTGCCCGACATCCGCTTGCGCAAGAATTAATAGTTTGCGAACTATTGTTTTCAAGCGTTGGACTTCCTCAAGCAGCATGACCAGAAATTGTGTTTCCTGATTATTTTCAAAAGATTGCTGGATAGCATTCTCCAGCACACCCTGTAAAATGGTAAGTGGTGTTTGAAGTTCATGAGCAGCATCCGCAGTAAAGCGGCTGGCTTGATGGAAGCTTTTTTCCAATCGGTCGAGCATGCTATTGATAACATTTACCAGACGAGATAATTCATTGTCTGTAAGAATGTCAGGAATACGATGCCCCAGGTCACGAACTGAAATTTTTTCTGCTATATTACATATGGTTCTGATTGGTTTCAATATGCGGTGGGCAATGATCCATCCGCCAACACTCAAAAAGAAAAGCGCCACAGGAATAGATAATATCAATGTCATTTTATACTTTAACAGTGATTGAAAAATCGATTCATGGCAAAGATCCATTACAATAAAATTAACGATAATCAGTAAATATCCACCAAACGCTAACAGAATCAAACCGCCAATTAAAACTATAACCAATATAATCCTTAATTGCAACATGTCTGGTCTTCCTTTTGATTTTTCAGTCGATATCCTACCCCCCTGACTGTTTCAATTTCAGGATTCATATTATGTTCGATTATTTTATTACGCAGACGTCGAATATAAACATCCACAATATTCGTTTGCGGATCAAATCCATATCCCCAAACCTGCTCCAGGATCTGTGTTCTGGTCAGTACTTTCCCGGGCTGACGCATGAGCAATTCCAGAAGATTGAACTCCCGGTTCGTCAACTCAATGAGATTACCAGCAATTTTAACTTCCCTGGTAATAAGATTCAATGACAGATCATTGCAACAAATCAGGTTGAGTGCGTTGCCAGAGGATCTTCTGGTTATTGCTATGATTCGGGCGATTAATTCCCCAATATAAAAGGGCTTGCATAGGTAGTCATCTGCGCCCATGTTGAGTCCCTCAATACGTTCATTAACAGCTGATCTGGCAGTTAAAAGAATAACCGGAACTGTATTTTTATTTTCTCGAAGACTCCTCAATATGCTGAGGCCATCCTTGCCCGGCAGCATAATATCCAAAATCACTAAATCGTAACCTGGTTCAAAGACCATTAAATATCCCTGATTTCCATCGTTAAAGCAATCAACGATATATCCTTGCTCTTTTAGCCCTTTTTCAATAAAAGAACTGATTTTGATATCATCTTCAATTAATAGAATTTTCACTGTCAGCAAATTCCTTTTGATCGAAAATTATGATGAATGCGGTACAGGTTGTGCGAGAATAGCTGAAATCTTTCTTAAATACCACCACCATCTATCTGTGGATCTATTATATTCTGTTTCAGTCATATCAGTAAATTTGGATAAATTCCAAAAATTGATGCGCCCACCTTTTAAGCCTATAAACGTTGCAATAGGCTTGTCATTTTGGGATTTTTCAATCAGGTATTTAACGCCTGCTATGGCCAAGCGGGTCGCATTAATTCTATCCATTGGCGTGGGATCACCGCCTTGTTGCAAATGCCCCAAAATTGAACGACGCACAGTAAAGAGTTGTCTCCCTTCAGCAGTACTGAGCTGTTTCCCTTCTTCTGCCAATAAATCTCTTATAAAATTGGTATTGTATACTGGATTCGATTTTTCATTACATATAATCAACCACAAACGTTTTCCACTTTGAAAACCATTGATTAAATGGGATAAATCTTTTTGTAAATTTTTTAGTGTAACACCTTCTTCATGTAGATAGACACGTTCTGCGCCAGTAGCAATGCCACTCATCAAAGCCAGAAACCCGCAATAATAGCCCATTACTTCCACAACAATACATCGATTCGTAGCCACAGCAGACTGTTTGATTTTATCAATTGCTTCGATAATGTTATTTAGGGCAGTGTCGCATCCTATGCTGTATTCACTGCCTGGAAGGTTGTTGTCAATGCTTGCAGGAATACACAGTATTGGAATGTTGAATGCCGGATAATTATCTCGTCTCTGATATAATTGATAGGCAGATTCATAACCAGACCATCCACCAATCATAATTATCGCATCAATTTTGTAATGTTCAATATGTCGCGCAATGGCATAAAACTCTCCACTTTTAGGTATTTTTCGACTGGTTCCCAATTCTGCGCCACCAATTGTTGCCCAACCGCGAACGCTTAACCAGTCGAGATTTCTAATTTTTCCTTCAATAAAACCGCGAAATCCATGCTCAATGCCTAAAAATGAATGACCGCTATCAATTCCGATTCGAATAGCAGACCGGACAGCAGTATTCATGCCAGGTGCGGCAGCATCGCAATTCATTATGGCAATGCGTAATGGTTTATTTAAATCTGTTTGTGGCCCGGATTTAGGTGCGCCAGCTTTCATCAGCGTATACAATGTATTATAAGTTTCAACAAAAACATTTCCTCGAAGTTTCATTGCTTTTTCGTAATCACCTTTTGATATAGATTCTGCAACAGAATGACTGATATTTACACATTCCATCAAATTCGAAGATTTGGTACTATTGCCTTTCATACCAATTAACGATGTCTCATGTTGAGATTTTGCAGAGATAAGCGAATCAACAGCAGAATATCCGAGAAGCGTACCGAGTATCCGATCATAGGCACTGGGAGCCCCCCCACGCTGTACATGGCCTAGAATGGTTACTCGAACATCCTCGTTTAAACGATCGTTAAGAACTTTTTTCACATAACTGCTTACAATTGGATTTCCTTGACGATCAATTGCCCCCTCAGCAACAATTACAATCGTATCCCGACGTCCGGAATCACGACCCGATTTAAGTACCGAGCACATTTTTTCTTCCCAATCTTCGTATGGTGGCGGCATTTCAGGAATAAAAACCCAGTCTGCTCCAGAAGCCAAAGCACTCATAAGCGCCAGGTATCCACAATTTCTTCCCATAACTTCAATTACAAAGGTTCGCTGATGACTGGCTGCTGTGGTCGATATTGCATCAACAGCTTCAGTGATCCGATGAAGCGCAGTGTCTGTTCCAATGGACATATCGCTGCCATATAAATCATTGTCAATGGATGCAGGCAGGCCTACAGCTTTGAATTGTGAATGAGAAGCAGCTTCATCATTACTAATTTCTCCGGCTTCAACAAGTTCTTTGAGAAGTTCAGGCCATTCCTGACAAAAGACATTTGCGCCTGTAAGACTGCCATCACCCCCAATTACAACCAGAGAGTCAATCCCATGTTTTAGAAGATTTTTTGCTGCCTGACGTCGCCCATCTCTGCTTTGAAATGCTGGGCAACGTGCAGTGCCAATCTTTGTACCACCACGTTGTAAAATGCCGCCAACACTATCCCAATCGCACGCAACAATGCGATCCCCACCATCAACCATTCCTTGATATCCTTCATAGATGGCAAAAACATTAACATCTCTATCCAGTGCGGTTCGAACAACTGCTCTCACAGCAGCATTCATTCCCGGGGCATCACCACCACTGGTCAATACGCCCAAATTATTTTTTCCATTTAAATTCACAGATTTTATTCCTTATTAATTATGGTTTTTGGAAAGCTATGGTAATATATTGGGAAAACACTAAAAATATGTTTCTCATTTTGAATTATCTTCGTGTTGAACGACTGACGTCATTAGATTTGGCATCACTCCCACATCAATAGATTTAGAATCCAGTCGTTCAAAATGATGATCTAATTTTCAGAGTTCCCCTTTACCATTTACTCAATTCGAACAGTCAGGCATGGACGAATAAAAAAGATTAAAAGGTTCAAAATATGCTTTTGACTTTTGTTATATTCTGACTGTGTATTGCCATAACGATCTCATTCTTCTTCAAATGCGGCATGGATGAAACCAGATGCTCGGGTATGCTCCTGAACAGTTCGCTGTATATATGACTCAAAACCTTTATCAGAAATGGCTTTAATTTCCAATATAATTTTCACATTAGTTCCAATAATACTTAAATAACGTAACTTGCTGGTTACTTTTATCTCACTGATGAAACCCAACCAATTTTTTAAATGTCATATGATGTTTTTCTTAAGCTTTGCCTGATATATATTGCGTCACCAAAATAATAATGATACAGAATTAGAATTCTAGCTCGTGAAAAATACGTTCCTCATTGAATAATTGTTCATTCATTTTTTTGAACCAGAAAGCTTTACATTGATCACAGGAAAAAAATCAAAAAAAAACTTGTCAATACAATATGAAGGAGAACCATATAATGAAAGAATTGCTGGAACTTGATAAAAATAATAGATGGGAATTGGACAGCATTGACTTTGCAATTAAAGAACGTGTGGGAAGACCTGAAAATTTCATTGGTCGTATCAGGGAACTTGAATTCCTTTACAAATGGGCTCATAATATTAGAAATGAAATCAGTCGAAGTATAGCTTTTCTTGGTCGTCGCAAAATTGGCAAAAGCCTGATTCTTGAACGTTTGTATAATATCATTTATAGCGAAAATAAAGGCTTAATCCCTTTTTATTATGAATTTATTGAAGGTGAACGAAGCGGAAAGGAATTTTATCATGATTTTGTCACGAGATTTTATATGCAGATAGTAGGCTACTATACACGTGATATCTCTTTAATAAGGGAGGCTGTCGATACACAAACAGATGTAAAAATAGAAAGGCTTGTAAAACATGTAAAAAAACATTCAATTCCCCATAAGGAAAAAATCGAAGACCGCCTTTATAATTCCATTGATACGCTGAAAACAGTCAAACCGCTGTATGAATATATAATTGCCGCTACTGCAGCGCCACGTTCGTTTGCAACAATCCCTGGTGTCGAGGAAAAAATTGTGCAGATGATCGATGAATTTCAATATCTGAACATGTACATTGATGCCGGCGTTGAAGATAAACCCTGTAAAGCCTACATGTCCACTGCGGAAATGAAAGTTGCGCCGCTGCTGATCACTGGTTCGCTTATGGGCGTTG